>Ga0190330_1000019_pt1 | contig 39647 bp, 37 predicted proteins | sample 48720434_MG_FD_161654 | JGI IMG/M metagenome (GOLD analysis project Ga0190330, IMG submission 161654) | Hydrothermal vent sediment bacterial communities from Southern Trench, Guaymas Basin, Mexico - 4872-04-3-4_MG | ecosystem: Environmental > Aquatic > Marine > Hydrothermal vents > Sediment ...
CACCAGATTACCAACCAGCATCGTCCGATGCTGTCAAAAAAGGCCTGACAAATCAGGCCTTTTCTTTTTCCGCAGCTGCTGGGTCATTCTTGAGAGCCTGCTGACCAGGTTTTACCCCGGATCGCAGGGTCGAATTGAAACCGACCGGCCGGTGTATCTGCACTGCCGGGGCGGCAGCGGACGCACCGGCACCGTGGTGGGGGGTTGCCTGGTTCGCCGCGGCCTGGCCGATGCGCACACGGTCGTGGATCAGATCTCCCGGTTACGCGAAGACGTAGCTACCAAGTGGCCTCGGCTGCCTCCAGAAACCCGCGCCCAGATCGAATTTGTCCGGTCTTGGCCTGGCCCCGAAAAAAATCTGCAGCGCTGAATTTTTCCGCTTCGGAATTATCACAGTATGTCAGTGGCCGGTGGTAGCCTCGGGGAAAACACCCACCAAAGGAGGCTGCCATGGAACCTGTCGGGACATTTCTGGAAACCTGTCGTCTGGCGCGCAAGCAGACCCACCGCAACCTGACCGTGTTCGCCCTGCTGGGCGAGCAGGTCTTCGACCCGGACTACCTGCTGCTGGAGTCGGCCCTGGAAGAGGGGTTGATGGAGATCCGCGAGCTTGGCCCGGAAGGCTCGGTGCCCGAGCTGCGGCTGGTCAACCGGGCCAAGCGGCCGGTGCTCATCGTTGAGGGTGAGGAGTTGGTGGGGGCCAAGCAGAACCGGGTGGTCAACGTCACCATCCTGGTGGCGCCGGAGGCCGAGCTGGTGATCCCGGTCTCCTGCGTTGAGCAGGGACGCTGGTATTACCGCTCGGAGAAATTTTTCCGGGCTTCAGTCCGCCCGGGCGAAACGCGTGCCGTCTCCCGTCGCGAGGCGAGCAATCTTTCCCTCCTCTTCCAGGTAGCGCAGGTGCGACAGGGCCTCGCCGGTGGCGAACCACTGCTGGGCCACGGGGAAGTCCTCCCAGCGGTCCGCCTGGATGTCCCAGGTCATGCGGGCGGCGATCTCGAAGGCGTTGCCTGGACCGTCGGCCAGGATGTTGAGCACCTCGGCCAGGCGGGCCCGGTGATGGTCCTGGAGTTCGGCGATGCGCGGGCGCGGATCGTTCATCAGGCGCCGGTGGCCCGGCAGGGTGCGGGCCACGTCCAGGGCCGCGACCTTGTCGAGGCTTTCAAGATACGCTTTGAGGGGGTTCTCGGCATCCGACCAGCACTGGATGTTGGGAGTGATGTCGATGAGGATGTGGTCGCCGGCGATCAGCAGCTTGTGCTGCGGCTCGTAGAGGCACATGTGTCCCAGGGTGTGCCCCGGGGTGGAAACGCAGCGGAAGCGATAGGATCCGAAGGCGAGGCTGTCACCGTCGGCGAGCATCTCCATCGGCGGCACCCACTCGGAGCCGAAGCGATTGCCGGGATGGGCCGCCAGGGCGGCGCGCAGGCGATCCACGGGAAACCCGTGGCGTCCGGCATATTCGAGCATGAACCCGAACCCCTCCCAGGATTCGATGATCTCCGCGTCCGGCCGGTTGAAGTAGACCCGCGTGTCGGCGGTGGCCAGCCGGGCCACCAGGCCGAAGTGGTCCGCGTGCAGGTGGGTGATGAAGAGATCGGCCCGGGCCGGATCGACGCCGATGTTTTTCAGCCCCCCTTGCAGGGCCTCGAAGCAGGTGTCGTGGTTGAGGCCGGTGTCGATGATCAGGCTGCGGCGCGGATCGCGGATCACGTAGCTGTTGAGGAATTTCAAAGGCGTATTGGGCAAGGGAACCTTGATGCGAAAGAGGTCGGGGCTGATTTCATCAATCATGGTAGGCCTTTATCTTTGGGTTGAGTGCTGAACGATCGTTCACTGTAGCCAATGGATTCTCCGATTTCAAGCGCGAAGCGCTTCACGCAGGCCTGGTAGATGGCCGCGTCGAGGCGGTTGGCGGCCCGGAAACGGGAGAGCGTTTCGGCAGACAGGCGGCGGATCTGCGGTGCGCGGCCCCAGGCATCGGTGACGTTGAGCCGGGGCAGGGGGATGGGGGGCTTGCCGAGGCGCTGGGCCAGCAGGTTTGCCGATTCTTCCAGGCGCTCCTGCAGGCCGATGAAAAAATAGCCTTCAAGCACTTGCCGCCAGTTGTGCGGGCCGGCGCCGAGGGCATCGGCCAGAATACCGACGTGGTCCATGAGATAGCGATCCAGCACATCCTCCCGGCGCACCCCCATGCGCCCCTCCCAGCGATAGAGGGACAGCACTAGGGCCAACGGATCGCGCACTACGGTAAAGCAGCGAAAGCGCGTCGATCCGAGGACCTGGGGATAACGCGACGACAGGCGCCCCTCCGGCCCATCGAAGTGGCCGCAGAGGCAGTGGCGGCCGTCCAGGGCGGAGAGGTCCAGCGGTGGGCCGAATTCCTGCGCCCAGCCCTGGCGGTAGTCGCGGCGGACGATGAACCACTGCTCCAGCACCGCCAGCAGGCTGGTGCCGCCGCACTTGGGAATGTGGTGAAACACGGTCACCGGGTCGGTGCTCATTGCCGGCGCCTCACGGCAGCTCCACCACGACATAGCCGCCCCGTCCATAGCCGAAGGGGCGGAACAGGTGGTGGTAGCCGCTGCTGATGGCCCGGTAGAAGGTGTCGAGGGCGACGGCATAGGGCTGTTGGTCCGCATCCACATCGAGGATGGTGACCGTGTCGCTGGGGCCATGGTAGCCGCCTACCGGAGAGATGTGGGGAATGTGGAGCGTGGCCAGGGCCTCGCCCTGGTCGAAGTGGGCAATGAGCAAAGTGTCGCCGTGGGTTTCGAAGCGATGGAGCCGCGCCCGCAGGTCGGCGGTGATGCGTCGGGCGGCGGCGGTGGCCGGCTTGGCGGCCTGGACGCTGGCGACGCGGCGGTAGCGCAGGCCGTAAGCCGCCAGGCTGTCCCGGACCACCCGGGTGAGCAGGGGCAGGGGCAACCCCCGGCGGCCCCGGTAACCGTCGGGGTGCATGCGTGCCTTCCAGTGGCCGGTGGGCACGGCGTCCAGGAGCTGCGCCTGGGTCACCGGCGGCCGGGGCGCTCCCTGGACCTCTGCCACGGCGTTGACGACCGTGGCCACGGTGGCCGCCGAACAGGCGGCGGGGGTGAACTGGTGCACGTAGTGGCGGAACAGGGCTTCCTTGAGCCGGTTGCCGTGAAAATCAGGATCGATGACCGGTCGCGGGAGATGAGACTTGCCTGTTCCGGCGGGTCGGATCAGATCCAGCGGCAGGCGCATACAGGCAAGCAGCAGGCGGCGGTACAGGACCATGGCGGCTCGGCCCGGCATGGCGGTCAGCGGTCTCCCCAGACCACCCGGCGGTACATCACCGGGTCGGTGTCCGCCTCGGTGGAGAAGACCAGCACCCGGGATCCGGGATCAAGGCCCATGGCCTGCTTCAGGCCCGCCAGTCGAGGGTCGCTCATGGTTTCGAAGACCAGCCCGAGTCCCACGGCGCCGGATTCCCCCGAGATCACGGGCGGATCGCCTTCCAGCGGGTTGCCCAACACCCGCATGCCGCGGCGGGCCACGCGGTCCGGGCAGGCGACGAACAAGTCGGCGCTGGGCCATAGAATGTTCCAGGCCAGGGGGCTGGGCACCCCGCAGGCCAGACCGGCCATGATGGTGTCCAGGTCTCCCTCGACCGGGTGCGGCTGTCCGTCTCCGGCCAGAGCCGAACGATAGAAGCAGGCCGCCCGGGTGGGTTCCACCACCGTCGCACGGGGCCGGCGCTCGCCCAGGCAGGCCGATAGCTCGGCCTGGATCGCCGCGGCAAATGATCCCACCCCCGCCTGGAGCACCACGTGGGTGGGGATGTCGTCGCCGAGGGCGTCGAGGCATTCGCGGACCAGGACCCGGTAGCCGTTCATTATCCAGGCCGGCACGGCCTCGTCGCCATCCTGGAACGTGTCCTGGATGAACAGCCAGCCGTGCTTTTCGGCGGCTGCGGCCGCCAGGGCCACCGCCTGGTCGTAGGTGCCGTCGATGACCTCCACGGCGGCGCCGAACATGCGCACGTTGTCGATCCTGGCCGGCGTCGTGCCCCGGGGCATGTAGACCACCGCCCGGCATCCGAGGCGCTGGGCAGCCCAGGCCACGGCGCGGCCGTGGTTGCCGTCGGTGGCCGTGATGCAGGTAATCTGCGCCAGGTGCTGCGCCAGGGACGGGTCGGTCAGAGCGGCCAGGGTCAGCGGGGAAGCCGCTACGCCGAGTTTTCTCGCCAATGCGCGGCACAAACCGTAAGCGGCGCCCATGGCCTTGAAGGCCTTGAGGCCGAAGCGCCGGCCCTCGTTCTTGACCCAGATCCGTCCCAGCCCCAGGTGGGCGGCAAGGCGGTCCAGGCAAACCAACGGGGTGGGGGTGTAGTCGGGCAAACTGCGGTAGAAGGCCAGGGCGTCTTCCACTGCCCGGCCGTCGTCGGCTTTCGGTGGACCGGCGCGGTGGCCGGCAGCGAACTGGATCCCTGTTGCGTCATCCATTTTTCTGTCCTTTCGCCTGTTCCCCGAACCGATTCTCAGGCGGTTCGCGTTTTTAAACCGTTTACCATAACCGGCGGTCCGAAAACCACCGTGAAATCGACGGCTGGGCCAATGCGAGACGATTGCCGACTGCTTGCGGTCATTATTGGTTATTCTTGCCTGATTGCCTTTAGGTCGACCCCCAACTGTGCCGGGAGCTTGATATTTTACGCCTAACTAGCTCGTTTTAGGTCAAAAACTCAATCCCCAAAGGAGATGCAACCATGGCAGCACCAGAGCAGATGTGGCAGTGCCAGACCACCAATTGCGGCTACATTTACAACCCGGACAAGGGGGATCGGAAGGGCAAGATCGGGAAGGGGACCGCCTTCGAGGATTTGCCGGAAGATTGGAAATGCCCGATTTGCGGGGCCAGCAAGAAGGCGTTTCGGAATCTGGGCACGGCTTGAAAGGCGTCCGTCATCCCGGGTGAAAAACCGGGATTTGGTTTTTTAAACCGTCGCGGAGGCGGAGAAGAGCAGGTTCCCGGCCAGTCGTCTGCACCGCCGCCGGCGTTTGACATCGATGCGCCGCGGTGGTAGAGCCTCTTCGAATGCCCTGGGGGAGTCGATGCCAATCGGCTGAGAGGAAACTGCAACGCGTTTCGACCCCGATACCTGATCCGGATCATGCCGGCGGAGGGAAGCGGACCATGCCTTTGTTTTCCCGGCCTACCTGTCGGGCAACACCGTCGGCGGGAGTCGTGCCTTGCTGACCGTTGCCGATCTCACCAAGCATTTCGACGCAGCACCGGTTCTGGATGGTTTCAGCTTCACCCTGCCGCGCAACGGGTTCACCGTCTTGATCGGCCCCTCGGGCTGCGGCAAGACGACCCTTTTCGACGTGCTCACCGGGGTGGTGCCCAAGGATGGGGGGACCATCCGCTGGAACGGCCGGGAGCTTGGCCACTTGGGAACGGTTGCCGCCTACATGCAGCAGAAGGACCTGCTGCTGCCCTGGCTCACCCTGGCCGAAAACGCCCTGCTGCCGGCCAGCTTGCGCAGGGAGAAGCACATGGCCGCCGCCCGCGAGCGGGTAAAAAGCCTGTTTGCCCGCCTGGGGTTGGCGGGCTTCGAAGATCATCGTCCCGCCACGGTCTCCGGCGGCATGCGGCAGCGCTGCGCCCTGGTGCGCACCCTGATGTTCGACCGTGAGCTCACCCTCCTGGACGAACCCCTTTCCGCCCTGGACGCCATCACCCGCAGAAGCCTCCAGTCGCTGCTGCTCATGCTCCAGCGCGATTTCCGGCGCACCCTGCTCATGATCACTCACGACGTGGAAGAGGCGCTGCTGCTGGCCGACCGGGTCCTGGTGGTCTCGGCCGCCCCCATGCGCATCATCCAGGACCTGGCCCTGCCGACCCAAAAGCCGCGGCGCCCCGACAATCCGGCGCTGATCGCCCTGAAGGAAACGGTGCTGGCGCGCCTGGAAGGAGAGCTGGACCATGGGGTGGCCTAAACTTTTTGTAGCCGGGGTCATCATGGTGCTGTTGGCCCTGTGGGAGCTGGCCTGCCGGGGCCTCGACCTGCCGGTCTACATCCTGCCGCCGCCGTCGCGGATTGCGCTGGTGGCGGTGGTAAAGGCCCGGCTGATCGGTCCCCATGCCCTGGCCACGGCGATGGAAATCGTTGCCGGCATCCTCCTGGCCCTGGCCGTGGCTATTCCCCTGGCCATCGTCATGTTTGCCTGGCCCGCCCTGGAGCGGGCCCTGGCGCCTTTCCTGGTGGCCAGCCAGGCCGTGCCGGTGTTTGCCGTGGCGCCCCTGCTGGTCGTCTGGCTCGGATACGGCATGGCCAGCAAGATCCTGATGGCCGCGGTGATCATCTTTTTCCCCATCACCGTGAGCCTCCTGGCGGGTTTCAAGAGCTGCGACCGGGACCTGCGCCTGCTCTTCGAGCTGATGGGCGGCAATTTTTTCCAGGCCCTGCGCCTGCTGTACTGGCCTTGGGCCCTGCCCCACTTTTTCGCCGGGCTCAAGGTGGGCGTGTCGGTGGCCACCATCGGCGCGGTGATCGGCGAATGGGTCGGCGCCCAGCAGGGGCTGGGCTACCTCATGATCCAGGCCAACGCCCGCCTCCAGGTGGACCTGGTTTTCGCCGTTATTCTTTGGCTGTCGGTCATGGGCCTGGGGCTCTGGAGCCTGGTGGGATGGATCGAGGGGCGGGTGGTCGCCTGGCGCTGAAAATTCGCTGGAACAGGTTGGACCGAAAGCCCCATTGGCATTTCAAACCCTGAACCTTGAATTTAATGAGAGGTCCCCATGAAACGTTTCCTGCTCGCCGTCGTCCTGCTGCTGTATGCCGCCGATGCCGGGGCGGCCCAAAAACTGACCCTCATGCTCGACTGGTTTCCCAACGTGGATCACCTGCCGGTCTACACGGCGGTCCAAAAAGGGTTTTTCCGGGAGGCGGGACTCGAAGTGGAGATCCTCAGTCCCTCCGAGACCACCGACGGGCTGAAGCTGGCCGCCGCCGGCCGGGTGGACCTGGCGGTCTCCTACCAGCCCCAGGCCATCATTGCCGCCGCCTCGGGGCTGCCGGTGCGCGTGGTGGGGCGCCTGGTGGGCCATCCCTTGACCACTTTGCTGTTTTTGAAGGACAGCGGCATCCGGACACCGGCCGATCTTTCCGGGCGGCCCATCGGCTACACCGTGCCGGGGCTGATGGACGTGCTGCTGGCCGCCTTCGCCAAGGTCAACGGCGTGGGCGACTACCAAGCGGTCAATGTCGGTTTTGCCATCGTCCAGTCCCTTTCCGCCGGGCGGGTGGATGCGGTCATGGGACCGTTCAAGACCTACGAAACCGTGGAGATGGCCCACCGGGGGCTGGCGGTCGGATACTTCGAGCTGGAAAAGTACGGGATTCCCGATTACGACGAGTTGATCTTCGTCTGCGGGGCGCAAACCCTTGAAAAACGACGGGCCGAAGTGGATGCTTTCATCGCCGCCGTGGCGCGGGGAATTGCGGCGGTGCGCAAGCATCCCGCCGAAGCCCTGGAGCTGTATTTCAAGGCGGTTCCCGATGCCGAACGGAAGACCGAAAGCGAGGCCCTGGCCCTGACCTTGCCGTACTTTGCCGGCCATCAGCGGCTCGACCCGGAGCGCTGGCAGCGTTTCGCCGATTTCGCCCTGGTTCACGGGCTTATCGAGACCCCGGTGGACGTGGGACGGCTGTTGGCCGGCCCCTGAAGGAAAAACACGTCTCCACGGCGGTGTCGCCCGGGATCTTGACTTCCCTCCGGCGGTGGTTAATGTTAGGCCAAAAGCCACGTAACAGCTTGATCTAACAGTTATTTATTGCCATGTGCGCAGATGGCGAGGTTGGACCTGACAACGCAAGCAAAGGAGGGATCATCATGGTTATCAGCAGAGATTTCTTCTTCCCAAGCTGGACGCGAGGCAGCCTTTTCGACGAACTGGGCCGGATGCAGCAGCAGATGATGCGCCTGAGCGAGGCATTGCAGCCGCGGTTGTTCGGCCATCCGACCGCCGGCGTCTTCCCGGCCGTCAACCTCACCGAGGACAAGGAAGGCTACTATCTGCGGGCCGAGCTGCCCGGGGTCAAGCCCGATGCCCTCGATATCCAGGTGTCCGGCCGCAACCTGTCGGTGAGCGGCGAGCGGGTGATCGAAACCGAGGGGGACGGGGTGCGCTACCATCGCCGTGAGCGCGAGGGCGGCAAGTTCTCCCGGATCATCGGCCTGCCCACCGACATCGACGCCGAAAAGGTTACCGCCAAGATGAAAAACGGGATCTTGACGATCCACGTGCCCAAGGCGGAAACGGCCAAGCCCAAACAGATCAGTGTGGCCTGATTGACCAGTGACGTATCGGGGAAAGGAGGGACCGAAGATGACCGAATCCAAGGAACTCCAGGTGAAGGATAAACAGGCGGTCAGCACCCCGGCCGAGCAGACCCGGCCCGGTCCGGTGTTCACCCCCGTGGTGGATATCTTCGAAAACGACAACGAGATCCGCCTGCTGGCGGACATGCCGGGGGTCAAGGCCGAGGACTTGAACATCGACCTGCGCGACAACATCCTGACCATCGTCGGCGATGTGCAGCCGTGGGAGAAGGGCACCGAGACGGACCTTCTGATCGAGTTCGAAATCGGCCGTTTCTACCGCCAGTTCACCTTGGCCGAAACCATCGATCAGGAGCGCATCGAGGCCAAGTTGGCCGACGGGGTGCTCAGCCTGACCCTGCCCAAGCATGCCAAGGCCACGCCGCGCAAGATCACCGTGGCCACGGCGTAATCGAGATCTTTGACACGCCGGGCCGGCCGCAGTCATCGGGCCGGCCCGGCGTGTCGATTGACCGCAGAGACCTCAGCGCCTTTTCACGTTTGTTTGTCATGGAGCGGGACTACTACCTCGTGCTGGGCATTCCCCGCGGGGCGAGTCCGGAGCAGATCAAGACGGCCTACCGCCGCAGCGCCAAGCGGCTTCACCCCGATACGTGCCCTGAAATCAACGCCGAGGCGTTCCGCGAACTTGCCGCCGCCTACGAAACCCTCTCCGATGAAAAAAAGCGCCGGGCCTACGACACCCGCCTGAGCCCGGCCGAGTCGAGCGTTGCGCCGCAGCGGGTCGCGGTGGGCCGCGCCGTGGCACCGGCCGCCGGTGCATGCCCCGTGGTGCCGCTGGACGAAGTCCCTGCCCTGCGCGGCCACCCAACGGTGCTGGAAATCGAGGTGCGCCTGCCGCGGGGCCTTGCCCGCACCGGCGGCCGCATTCTGCTCGAGCTGCCCGTGGAAGCGGCATGCCCGCGCTGCGCGGGAGCCTTCTGGGAGGCCTTCTGGTGCCCCCTCTGCGGAGGCCTGGGCGCCGTCAAGGTCCCGGTCAAGGTGCCCCTGGACATTGCCCCCGGCACTGCCGACGGTCACCGCCGCACCGTGGTCCTGGGCCGCGAAAGGTTGATGCTGGACCTGCGTTTCGTCTGCCGATAGCCCGCCCAAGCGCAAAATTTTAATGACCCTATCAGCCTCAACGCGTTTTGTATCGGATCATTCTCTATTATATGATACAAATTTGCCCCCGTACTTTTATCTCAGTTGCAAACTGAAGCCACATTTTCCGATACCAGGATTCGCTTCTTGGGACCGGGGAAAGTTGACGCGAATGGTTTTAAAATTCTGTCGGGGGATTGATTTCCGTATTGGGAGGCTTTCATTTTTTTGCCTTGAAATCTTCCAAAATTCGATGTATGCGAAGAGGTAAATGTTCTCACCTGTCGGAATAAATTTAAACATGTAAAAGGAGAATGGAATGCCACCGAAAATGGTTGTTGACAATGTCGCCTTGATTGAAATGGTCAAAAACAAAGTGCCTCAAGCGCAAATCATGGAAAAATTCCGCTTCAAGACGTCGACGCAGCTCAAGGTCGCCTACGTCAATGCCCTTATGGAAACCGGCCAGGCCCCTGTTCTGGTTTCCGGCCGAGGAAAGAAATCCAAGGCGATGGATAATCGGATCAGCATCAACAAGCGCGGCAGCCTGATCATTCCCAAGGAGCTGGTCGATCACTTCGGATTCAAAATTGACGACGCCTTCGAGGTGCGAAAGTCCGCCGCAGGTCTTTCTCTGAAGAAGAAATGACAACGTTGTTTCAGGTCGCTAATCGCTGACAGCCGGTTGTCGAATTTCGATTTTCGCCCCCCGAGAAATGGCATGCTCGCCGCCGAGGATGCACCCGGTGACCAGTATCCTGTTTCCGGGGGGGCTTTTCTTCCCCACGGTTTCTGCGAGGACTGTCTGAAGGAACGCTACCCGGAGATGGCCGGCACGCTGCTGACCGAAAAAACCTGAACCTTTTCCAAACATCTTTCAAAAACACTTCAAAAGCTCGCCTTTCCCCCGAAAAGCTTTTTTCTCTCTGAATTTGGCGGAAGGCCTTCAAAGGGGGTCAATCGTCGGCTTGATGGGACAAATCCGCCGCTGCCATGGCCACCACGTGAGACACCACGGGCAAGAGCAGTTCGGAAATGGTACCGTCGAGGGTGGCGGTGCCCGGCACCTGGATGAAATGGCTGATCGGCTGCACTTGGAGGGCCCCCGTTTCCGGCCGTCGGCCCAGGGCCGACTGGATGATGACGGCCAGTCTCGCATAGCGGCAGCCGAACACCGACAGCTCGTCCAAGGCGAGGTTGAAATGGCGCTGACTGGAGGCATCCAGCAAAATGAGGTTGTCCTGGCGGGTGTCGTAATCATCGCGCAGCACCGGCAGGTACCAGTGTCCTTCGGCAAAAAAGGGAGACGGAAACAGCCCCTTGGGAAGCTGGGCCACCGTGCTGAAGTCATCCACGGTAATGCCGCCGAGAAGATCCCGCTCCCAGCGGGCCACGGTCTCTGCGCCGTAGGCCTCCACCATGATTTCGCGTTTTTCCAAGGGGATGTATTTTTGCGCCGCACGGCTGTCCACCGTGACGATGGGACCGTGGGCCGCTTCGCCGAAGACGTGGGGGACCACTACCAGCCGGCCGTGGCGGGCAAAGGCATCCTCCCAGAACAGGCCGCTGCCGCCCGGCGCGCCGATGTAAAAAGCGGTGGTATAAGCACGGTTGGCCCCTAGACACCCGGCCAGCCCAGCGTGCAGGGCCGCATCGCCGAGTACGGCATGGAGGGTTTCGGGCAGCAGTCTCAGGTGATCCGAGAGGATTTTGCCCCGGCCCCAGTCCCTGGACTGCCAGGCGGCTGCAAGCAGGTGGCAAAAGGCCAGGTAAAGGGCGTCAACGGCCGCCGGCGACGCGGTTTCGGGGAGGGCGAGCATGCCGGCCGAAGCGTTGAATCGGCGTTCAAGGAGCGGATCCAGCGCCGGCCCGATCCAGGCCGCCGGCACCCTGGCAGTGTCCAGCAGTCGCGACAGCAAGGCCGGATCCGGCGCGCGGGTGCCGCAGGCCAGCACCAGGGTCTGTGGTAAGAGGTGGCCGCGCAAGCCGGTTAGACGTTCCACCCGCAGTCCGCAGGGCAGAAACGCTTTCCACTGGGCGGCCGTGGAGAGGGCCGCAGCGTGAGCCATGCGGTCGGTGGGGGCCAGGAGCAGGGTGCCGTCGGGGGGCAGCTCGTCAAAAAGCCAGTGGGCGAGTGCGATCGGGCCCAACGATTCCGAGTTGTTTTTTGTGACGATGTCCTCCAGCCAGGACGGGCCGCCGGCAAGTTGTTGCAAATGATCAAAATAATCAACTGTCCGGTCCGCTGCGACCAAGGCGTGGATGCCGTCTTCCGAAATGGGGGCGACCGGGGTCTCGACGGCAGCCGGAACCGGCAGCGCCGATACGGCGGCTTGGGGGGAAAGGGTGTCGGCCGGGCGGGTACGGGCAACGGTCACCGACTTGGCCCGGTTGCGCGGGAAGCCTTCGCTGGTTTGACCATGGCTGATGCCGTACTGGTACGCCAGCTCGTAGTGGAAAACCAGGTCCAGGAACGGCTGGAAGCAGTCCTGGATCTTGGGCAGCCAAAAACATTGGCCCCCGCTGAAGCGCTCCACCTGGCCGCTTTCCCGGCTGGCGTAGCTGACGGCGATGAAATCGATGTCCGCTTTGGAGAGCCGCTGCATCGCCTTCAGGGCTGCGGCGATATTGCCCCGTCCGGTGGCGTTGACCAGCACCAGGGTGCGCGCCTTGACCAGGTCGCTCACATCTTCGGGCAGGTCCTGGAAATCCATGGCCCGGCTCACCGAGGTCCAACTGGTTTCCTCCAGCTTCATGGCGGCTTCCCGGCCGGTACCGCTGCGATACACGTCGTCGATCACCAGGCAGGCGGCGGCGTCGCCGTAGGCGGCGGCCATGCGGGCGCAAAAGGCTTGCATGGCCTTGTCGCCTTGCAGTTCTCGGATCTGGTGGGGAAGCTGGCGCATGATGGCCGCCATGGATTCGGCGGCTTCGGTCTGCCGCGTTTCCCGGGCCACCCATACCGCCAGCATGGCCAGGCTGAAGGCCAGGCTGAATGTGCTTTTTACCGCCGCCACGGTGACTTCCTCACCGCTGAGGCACAACACCGACCCACCGCTCTTGGCCAGTACCAGGGCCATGTCGGAGAATTTTTTCTCGGTCACCCCCACCGCGACGATGTTGCGCCGCACCAGCAGCTTGGCCAGCTCCACCATTTCCGCCGTGGTGCCGGACCAGCTCACCAGGATGGCCAGGTCCCGTTCCGGGCTCAAGGAGCGCGACAGCAGCTCGAATGCCGTCGCATCCACCGCCACCGTTTCCAGTTCGGGCAGGTACCGCCGGAAAATGCCCCGGGCGACCAGGGCCACGTGAAAGGCGGTGCCGCAGCCCACCAGGACGATGCGGCGCAGGTTCTGAAATTGCGGCCCGAAGCGCCGGTGAAGGAGCTTTTCGTTGAGTCCCGGCTCCGGTCTCTCACCTTCGCGGGGCATATAGGTGCGCAGAAGGTCCTCGAGACGGTCGGGAATTTCTCGCTGGTGCGAGACAAACAGCGAGGCGTACAGGTCGCGGCGTACCTGGGGCGGCTTGAGCGTGGCGGCGATGGGGTCGATATCCCGGATCGGCTCCTGCTGCAGGTTGGCCAAAAACACGTCCCTGCGTATTTCCCCCTTGCGCATCACGGTGTCGATGCGGGCGAAGTGGCTCTCGCTTTCAAGGGGAAAGATTTCCACGGCAAAAACGCGGCACAGGGCCTCTTCGTCCTGTTCGAACCGGCGCCAGAGGGCGTCGATTTGCGCCTGCGGCGCGCCCTCGGCGCGCATCCGGGCGATGGCTTGCTCACGATTCTGCGCCAGTTCCATCAGCTCTCGGCAGCGGGCGTAAATCAGCTTCTGGGGAAAGAGACCGATGGCGGCGTTGATGTCCGAGACCACCATCACGTCGTGGTTGTCGCGGCGGCGCACGATGAAGATGGGCCGGTTGTTGGCGGCCACGTAGAGCCGGCGGGAAGAGATGCGGCTCAAGCCGATGACGGCGATCTGGCCTCCGTGCTGCATCATTTGGCGTACCGCGGCCACGAAGGCCATTTCGTCGAGGTAGGCCTCATCCCGGTGGTGCACCGCGTGATAAATCTGGTAATCGATGGCCTGGCTGCCGATGGAAAGGTCGATCATCCCCTCTTCGGTCTGCTCCCGGATCGCCTCGAAGCGCCGCTGCTCCTGGCGCAGGATCCGAAAATAGTATCCCCAGAGCAGTGAGAAGTATTCTCCGGAGTTTTCACTGCGGAACGAGAAACCGGCGACTTTTTTCAGGTAGCGCTTCAGCCGGGTTTCCATGCCGGCATCGAACTGGCCGTTGACCGCGATGGCCCGCTGGCGGGTTTCATCGAGGAAGGGGTGGCAGTTGGCCAGGGTTACCGGCGACTGGAGGGCCCAGCGGCCGTGGGCGATGATGGGGGGGGTGATCAGCCTCAGGCTCAACGCATCGCTGACCCCCGGGGTGACGGCGGCCGCTGCTGCGGCGCTGGACGGATCAGCGGCCAGGGCGGGCAACACCATTTCCTGCTGCAGGGCGTGGAGGGCGGCGGATGCGGCCCGCCCGAAAAGATTGACGGCCTTTTCCAACTGGTAAACCTCGTACCAGGTCAAAGGTGCCGCGGAAGCTGTCTCCGGCCACAGGCTCTGGAGCAGGGCGGTCATCCGCTCATGGAGCGCAGGGTTTGCGGGAATGCGCGACAGCAGGGCGCTATCCAGGAGCCGGAACACGCCGCGCACCCCGTCGCGATCATAGTCTTCGGGAACGGCCAGGGGACAGACGGCCATCAACTGCCAAAGCGCTTCCCAGGCTTCCGGGTGCAGGCTGGCGGTTTCGGCCCAGAGAGAGGGGCTGTGAGGAGAGGCAAGGCCTTCCAGGACCTGGTCGAAGAGTTGAAGCAAATCTTGCGGGGTAACGTTTTCCGCCAAGGGGAAATCACTGAGGGCCGCTTCCAGGGCCCGGCGGCAGAGGCTCTGGATCACCACCGGCGAAAGGTCGTAGGCCTGCACCAGGTGTTCCACCAGGTCGGCCAGGGCTTCCGGGGTGTCGGCGTGGAAAACCGGCATGGCGCCGGGATCGCCTCCGGTGCCGGGGTAGAGGCGGCGGGCCTCTTTCGGGGGCAGGCAGACCAGGTCGTCGAATCCAGGCGCCCCTTCCCCGCCCGCATCGATTTCAGGGAGGCCTTCCATCTGGAGCAGGGCCCGGCGCCACTCGAGCCGCGCCTCGTCTCCGGCCGCCGGGTTCACGGCAGCCAGCAGCTTGGCCGCCCGGTCCGGGTAGGCCGGGTTTCGCACCAGCTCCCGCACCAGTTCACCCACCGCGCCGAGGGACTTGCGGATGCGGATCGGTTCGTTCTCATCGCCATGGAGCCCGATCCCGGTGCTGTCGGGGGCCCGGTAGGTGATGGCCGACATCCCGGTGAGCACCCGGGTCAGGGGGTTGCCGGCTCCGCCGAAATAGGCAACGATGCCGCACATGGAATGCTCCTTGTTGTGTACTAAGAAGGATTTTTGGGATCCTTTGTGGACGCCGGCCGGCAACAGGCGTGAATAAAAGCTTTCATGTCTGTTTCAAACTCCAGACGCCAGATCCGTTGCGCTATCTCTTCGGCCTGAGCATTCCCCAGTACAGGCGCTGCCAAACGTTGGAACTTGGCTTTCAGTTCCGCATCTGTTGGTAGGGTGTCGAGTGCCTCCCAGCGGGGCTCCATCCGCTCCGAGGTGTACTGTTTCCCGTCTCGGGTTTCAACAATGATTTTCGCATACGTCTTTGCCGGAAAAACAGATTCATAGACGGCATCCACCTCGGTGCAGATTTTAGTAAGCAACTCAATGATTTGCGGGTCAAAAATTCTCGGTGGTGATACCTGGTCAGGGCCTACTTCGCCATCCACCAAGGCGGCCGCCACCGGAAAGGCGATGTTGTACTGGGCTTCTTCCGTATTGCGGGGCGGTTTGATGCTCAAGGCGCAGGCAGCCGCGAAGGTTCGGATGCAGATGGAATGGATGGCTTGCGGAGAAAGGTTTTCCTCCCTTTGGATCTTAAGGGCCCCGTCCACAGCCGGCTGGGCCCACCGACAGGCCGCGTAGGGTTTGAAATACAATCGGCGGATTTGCCAATCAGCACCCAAGGCATCGATCCATTCGGGATCCGGTGTGTCAGCAAAAAGGGGTTCAATGCCGGTGAAACCTCCCCGGGCCATCAACACGGACATTATCGCCACCATCGCTCCCCAACCGATGCTGTCTTTTCCCATGCACGGGGTGGCGATCCCTTTCATCATGGGGGCGATGGGGGCATGGTATTCAGCGCTACCCATGGCGTTTCGAAGGGTAGCGGCTTCCAATCCCAGGATTTTGCCTGTCGCGGCGGCGCCAGCGATTGCCCCCCAACTTCCCGATGAATGATAGCACTCGTAGGTGGCATGACGGATGCGTCCGGCACGGATGCCGACTTCATAACCGACGATCAAGGCCGCGAGAAAATCCACGCCGCGACAAACCGGGACAATTTCCGCAGCCGCCAGCAACGCCGGCAGGACGCAGGCACCGGGATGTCCTTTGACCCTCCGGTGTCCGTCGTCAATGTCGAGTGCGTTTGCTGCAAAACCGTTGGCCAATGCGGCCCCGGAGGCCGATACGCGGCTGCCGTGCGCCAGGATCGTGGCTTCGTCGCCACTGTACTGGGATCGGGCGATTTTTGCCATGAGACGACCGGCCGGTGTCTCGGCGCCGGCCAGCAGGGCACCAAGAGCATCGAGCAGGCAACGCTTGGCCTGATGACGCACATCGTCGGGGAAGCGCTCCCAAGCGCTTTCCCGGATGAAGCGAATCACGGTGTCGTTGGCGTTCATTGATCTTCGGTTTTTACCAGGACAGAATTCTTCCTGAGGGTGGCGGTGCAGGCCGCCACATGGCCGTGGATCTCAATGCACGCCGCTCCGCACAGACAGCCCTCAGTGGCCCGGATACGGTTTTTTGGCATGGTGCCTCTGCACGGAAACGCGGGGGGCCGCCATCGACCGGCTCCCCCGCGCGGATTTTCACTTCTTTATGCCGGATTCAGAGCAACCCCGCATCCTTGAGCCACTGGGACACCACCTCCTTGACGGCCTTGTGCTCGCCGTCAACCTGGTAGTTGAGGGCGGTCATGGTCTCGGTGTCCAGTTTTTCCGCCAAGGGAGCAAAAATCGACGCCAGCTCGGGATACTTTTCGGCGGTTTCCTTTTTGACCACCGGGGCCGGGTTGTAGACCGGAAAGTAGTTCTTGTCGTCTTCCAGCACCACCAGGTTGAAGCCCTCGATGCGGCCGTCGGTGGCAAACCCCATGGCCACGTCGATATCGCCCTCTTTCAAGGCCTTGTAAAGCAGCCCCGGTGTCATTTTGATGATCTTGTCGCGGGGAAACTTGAAGTCGTACTTTTTCTGCAGCGGCTTGTAGCCGTCCGGCCGGGCATAGAACTCCTCGTTGGTGCCGAAGCGGATGACGTCCGGGTGCTTCTTGACGTAGGCCGACAGGTCGGAGAGGGTCTTGATCCCCTTGGCGGCGGCATCGTCGCTGCGCATCAGCAGGCAGTAGGTGTTGTTGAACGGCATCATGGGCAGCCACACCAGTCCGTTGCGCTCCAGGTCCGCCTTCTTGACGAAGTCGTAGCAGGCCTGGGGATCGGTGATCACCTCCTTTTCCTTGAGCATGGTCACCAATGCCGTGCCGGTGTACTCCATGTAGACGTCGATCTGGCCGTTTTCCAGGGCCGTGCGGGCCACCAGGGTGCCGCCCAGGCCGGTCTTGTCCACGGTTTCGAAGCCGTGCTTTTGCAGCAACTGGATCATGATTTCGCCCAGGATGCGCTGCTCGGTGAAGTTCTTCGACCCCACCACCATCTTCTTGTCGGCGGCGGCCGCCGGGCCGGCCACCAGGGCCAAGGCCAGGATCATGGCTGTCAAAACGCTGGTCCATTTTTTCATGGTGGTCCTCCTTTCAGGCGTTCGGTTGGATGATTGCGGTTTTCGAAAAAGGCCCCAAGGGACAAAAGGGACCAAAGCCGAAAACACCAGGTGGCGCCAATCTAAATATCCGAGGCGGTGCTTTGTTCGTAGACCAGGCCGGGGCTGATGGTCCAGCCTTCCACCTTGCCGAGAAACCAGTTGAGAAAGATGGCCAGGGCCGCCGTGGGCACGGCGCCGGCGAGCATGTAGCCCGGGTCCACCATGGCGATGCCCGAGAAGATCAAGTCCCCCAGACCGCCGCCGCCCACCAGAAAGCTCATGGCCGCCGTGCCTACGTTGATGACCATGGATGTGCGAATTCCGGCCAGGATGATGTAAAGGGCGTTGGGCAGCTCCACCCGGAAGAGCAGTTGGCGCGGGCTCATCCCCATCCCCCGGCCGGCGTCCAGGATCACCGGGTCCACGCTGGCCAGGCCGGCCACGCTGTTGCGGATGATGGGCAACAGGCCATAGATCACCAGGGCGAAGATGGCCGTCTTTTTGCCGATGCCCAGGTAGGTCATGGCGATGGCGATCACCGCCAGCGAAGGTACCGTTTGGCAGATTCCCAGCAGGTTGAGGCTCCAATTGCGGTAGCGGCGCATGAAGCCCCGGGTGAGCAGAATCCCGGTGGGCACTCCGATGCTAATGGAAATGACGCTGGAGATCAACACGAGATGGATGTGCTCGATAAACAGGATCCAGATTTCGTCGGTATTGTTCTTGGTAAACTCGAAAAAGCCGAGGCTTTCGAACCATGCGCCGGTGGCGAAAGCAAGCGCCAGCCCGACCAGGGTCCAGGTTTGGCCCCCCCCGGAAAGCTTGTTGAGACTGCCTTTCATAAGATTTTTCCCCCGGCCATGATCTTGCCCCAGCGGCCGCCGTGCTCGTCGTAGGTCTCTCCGACCACCCGGGCCAGGGTCGTGGTGTTGAGCACGCCCATCAGCTTGCCGTCGTCGTCCACCGCCACCACGATGCCGAGGTCGAAGGTGAGCATCTTGCTCAAGGCATCCTTCAGGTTCTGTTGAGGCCGGACGGTGAGGGTCATCGGCTTGGTGAAATCGCCCGCCTTGCCGCTTTGATCGTAGATGTCGCGCAGCGTGACGTAACCCTTGAGCCGGTCCTGGGGGTCGTTGACCAGCAGAAAGTTGAGCTTCTTCTCCTGCATGGCCCGGACGACGGATCCCACGTCGTCGGTGTCATGGCAATGGACGGGGTTTTCCAGCATGGCATCCTTGACCTTGAGCAGATCGAGGCGCTTGAGGGCCCGGTCGGCGCCGACGAAATCCTTGACGAATTGATTTTTGGGATTTGTGAGCAACTCTTCCGGGGTGCCGAATTGGACGAGTCGGCCGACATCCAGCAGGGCGATCTTGTCGCCCATCTTGATGGCTTCGTGGATGTCGTGGGTGACAAAGACGATGGTCTTCTTGACCTGGGACTGGATCTTGAGAAACTCGTCCTGGAGGACCTCGCGGTTGATGGGATCGATGGCGCCGAAGGGCTCGTCCATCAACATGACGGGTGGATCGGTGGCCATGGCCCGGGCCACCCCGATGCGTTGGGCCTGGCCCCCGGATAGCTCCCGGGGATAGCGGTGGCGGAATTGGGTCGGGTCAAGTTGCACCATGGTGAGCAGCTCGTCCACCCGCTCATCGATGCGCCGTTTGTCCCACTTGAGCAGCCGGGGCACGGTGGCGATGTTGTCGTAGACCGTCATGTGGGGAAAGAGGCCGATCTGCTGGATGGCGTAACCGATATGGCGCCGCAATTCGATAGGATCGATATCCAGGATGTTTTTGCCGTCGATGTAGATGGAGCCGGAGGTGATGGGGATCAGCCGGTTGATCATGCGCATCAAGGTGGTTTTACCGCAGCCCGAAGATCCGATCAGGACGCAGATTTCTCCTTCCTGTACCTCCATGTCGACGTCGTTGACGGCCGGCACGTTGGTGCCTGGGTAGATCTTGGTGACTTTCTCCAGCCTGATCATGAGCGCAATCCTTTGCTGACGAGGCGGTTTTCGATAAATCCGAACAGGTAATCGGCTGCCACGGCCATCAGTGCCACGGCCACCGAGCCGCAGTTGATCATGGCGTCATAGGACCGGTTGATGCCCATGAAGATGAAATGACCCAGTCCTCCCGCGCCGATATAAGCGGCGATGGCGCCGATGCCGATGGACATGACCACCGCCACGCGCACCCCGGCGAAAATCACCGACAAGGCCATGGGCAGTTGCACCCGGCCCAGCACCTGCATGCGGGTCATGCCCATGCCGATGCCGGCGTCGATGATGTTGGGGTCCACGTTCTTTATGGCGGCATAGGTGTTGCGGATGATGGGCAGCTGGGAGTAGAGCACCAGGGCCACGATGGCCGGCACCGTGCCGATGCCGTAGCCGAAGACCGACAGCAGGGGGATCATGATGCCGAACAGGGCGATGGAGGGGATCGTCATGATGATCCCGGCAATGTAGAGCACGATCTCGGCCGCCTTGCGGTTGAAGGTGATCCAGATGCCGATGGGAACCCCGGTGAAGATCGCGATGAGCACTGCCACGGACACGACCCAGGCGTGCTGGCCGGCCAGCTCGAGGGTGTAGTGCCAGTTGTCCAAAAAGAATTGCCAGGTTGTCATGGCGGGCCTCTCCGGGCTCGAGATATCCAAGCCGCGAGCCAATTATTCACGGGGGATGGGGCCAACCCGAAAGGGTTGACCGCCTTCAGTTCAATTCCGTTCCAGCCCTGCCGACGGCACCTCACGGGTCCGATCACCAGAGCGTTAGCTGGTTTCGACCTCCATGCTTTTCAATACCTCCGTCTGGACGCTGTTCCAGATAGTGCGCTTCAATTCAATATAACGATCCGACAATTGAACGTCCGCATTGCGAGGATGTGGCAGATCATTAACAATATCCTGGGCGATACGACCAGGACGGGCGGTCATTACAACGATACGAGAAGAAAGCAGAAGCGCCTCATCTATCGAATGAGTGATAAATACGATGGTTTTTCGGTGCTTTTCATAAATCCGAACCAGTTGCTCCTGAAGTACCTGGCGGGTCATGGCATCCAGGGCCGCAAAGGGTTCATCAAGCAAGAGCACTGCAGGGTCGTTGGCCAGTGAACGAGCGATGGAAACCCGCTGTTTCATCCCGCCGGACAAATGGTGGGGATAGCTTTTTTCAAACCCTTTCAAACTGACGATATCGATATATTTCGCGGCCCGCTCTTTCCGCTCAGCTTTTGGCATACGCTTCATCTTAAGCCCGAATTCAACGTTATCCTGAACAGTTTTCCATGGAAAAAGCGCATATTGTTGGAAAATCATGCCGCATTCAGGGGTGATACCGGTTACCGGTTTTCCATCAAGCAAGATTTGTCCATCCGTCGGTGTGTCGAAACCCGCCATTAAGTTGAGCAGGGTGGTCTTGCCACATCCCGAGGCGCCGACAATTACCAGGAACTCGCCCTCCTGAACATCCAGGCTCAAGTCCTTTAGTGCGATCACTTCCCCCCGCTTGCCGCTGAAGGTTTTTGTCACTCCGAGGGCGGATATTTTGTTATGCTTGCCTATCGCGTCCACGGAAGCAGACTCCTCTCGAACTTGCGAAACACAATATCGATGACCATGACGGTAATACTGATCATCACCATTCCCAAGAGAACCGTATCAGTCTGAAAGTATTCCTTGCCATTCATGATCATAAAGCCAAGACCCTCACGAGCGGCCACTAACTCGGCAGAGATGATACAGGTCCAAGCGATGCCGAGCATAACCTTCAGCCCCGCAATGATCTGGGGCAGAGCGCCGGGCAGAATGACCTCCCGCATCACGTCCAATTTTGAGGCGCCCAGGTTGCGGGCAGCCCGGATGAGCAAAGGATCGATGCTCTTGGTAGCCTCTATGATGTACAGAAGCGATGGAGCGAACGATCCCATAAAGACGATGGAATACTTCTGGGTTTCTGAAATTCCGAGCCAGAGCAAAGAGAGTGGGATCCAGCTCATTGACGGCAAAGGCCTCAGCAGCGATATCAGTGGGTCGAAGACAGCCATGAAAAAACGAGAGGACCCGAGGAAGATACCGAAAGGAATCGCGACCAAGCTAGACACCATAAAACCGACCATCACCCGCCGGGTCGATGCCAAAGTGTGTTGGATGAGTTGCCCGTTCTCGATCATTTTGACAGCTCGGGCCAGGATCTTGGTCGGTGCGGGCAGAAACAACGGTTCGATAAATCCCATACGGCAAAGGGATTCCCAGAGAAAAAGAAAGATCAGCAGCGACAGAACGCTGACGACCAAGTAGGATACTCCCTTATCTTCCTTCTTCATCAACCTGTCTCTCCGGCTTAGGGAGCGTGCGATACATGCCCCCGGCAAGGTGACGCTTTAGGGCACCATTTCCTCGGCGATCCAGTCCTTGACATTTGGCGCTTGATCGATTTGCTTGTGTTTGACAAGAAATTCGGCTAGCCGCTGCATGCCTTCCACAAATTTGCCGGGCTGAACCATCAGGGCCTTTTGTTCACTGCCACGAATCCACTGGATGTCCTTGAGAACCGACATTTGATCTTCCTTGCTGAGGTTGGTCAGTTTAACCAAAACATCAGCGCATTCCTCTGGCTTCTGGATCAGAAGATCGACGGCTTCAAAATAGCTTTCGACGAAGGCCTTACAAGTGTTAGGATATTTTTTGGCAAACTCTTTGCGGACAACCAGCAAATCGGGTCCAGGGCCAAGCCGATATTTTTTGTAGAGGCTGAATTGGGTATCGTCAGCTAGAAGGTGGTTTCCCGGCGCGTTGAGAAGCTTGTTAAAATGAGGTGTCCAAGCGGCGCATGCGTCGATTTCTCCTGAACTCATTGCAGCCGGCATCTCGTTTACCCTGAGATTGAGCAGGGTGAGGTCCTTTTCCGGATCGAGTCCGTTTTGTTCAAGAAGGTCTAACACCAATACGTGAGCAGATGAGGCAAACGGTGCAGCGACTTTCTTGCCTTTGAGATCTTTGATGTCTTTGATGGACTCTTTTGCGATCAACCCTTCGACGGTGGCATAGGAGTCAGGGGTGCCGAAGGCCATGAAGCCCTTGTTTCCTGAAGCCATCAATGCAATACCGCTAATGCAGCCTGTCGAGGCGAAGTCGAGATCGCCAGCCACCAGTGAGCCCATTCGCCCAGAAGAAGCGTAAAAATTTTGAAACAGGACACCGAGTCCGCGTTTCTGAAAAAGGCCCTTCTCTATGCCCACCCAGGCTGGATAATGCCCCAGCCAGGAAGAGCCGCCGTAAACCACCGTGACCTTCTCAGGGGCATCGCTTCCAACGGCATTGACCGCGCCGGCAATGATAAAGACGGCGGCCAACAGCCCGACAAGATAACCTGTCCGCGCTGATTGTTTTCTTTTCATGTGGACCTCCCCTATGATTGTTGTTAGCGGTTTTTAAACGAGCGATCCCATTCTGCCGCGGCATACTTTGCTATGACGACTTGCAACGGTTGGTTCGTTGCGCAGGCTACTGAAGCAATGCCTTGGCCGTCTTGGCGGCGGCCCCGGCATCAGGGGCCCAGGCGTCGGCCTGGATCTCCCGGGCGTAGGCCTGGCTCACCGGGGCGCCGCCGACCATGATCTTGATCCGGTCGCGCAGGCCCTTGTCGGCCACCGCTTGGATCGTCTGGCGCATCATGGGCATGGTGGTGGTGAGCAGGGCCGACATGCACAGGATGTTGGCGTTCTTCTCCTCGATGGCAGCCAGGAATTTTTCCGGGGCCACGTCCACCCCCAGGTCCGAGACCTCCAGGCCGGCGCTTTCCATCATCATGGCCACCAGGTTCTTGCCGATGTCGTGCAGGTCCCCCTTGACGGTACCGATGACCACCCGCCCCTTGGCGCTGGCGTCGTCCTCGGTGAGCAGGGGCTTGAGGATCTCCACCGCGGCGCTCATGGCCTGGGCCGCCATGAGGACTTCGGGGATGAACATGTCCCCGCTTTCCATGCGCTCGCCGACGATGTCCATGCCGGCGATGAGCCCCTGGTTGAGAATCTGGTTGGCATCGGCGCCGTCATCCAGGGCCTTTTGGACAAGGGTGGTGACCTGGTCCTGGTCGCAGGCGAGCAGGGCGTCGATGATGGCTTGATATGGGGTGGTCATGTTTGGTGCCTCCTTTTAGCTTAAGACCCGAAATCCGAATGACCAAAAACAATTGTCAAAACAAAGCGTCTTTAGATTTTCTTTTGGTTGTTGTTTCGGATTTCGCTACTCGAATTTTCCTTTACAGCAAAATCTCGAACTGCTCCCGGATCCGCTGATCCACCGTCGCGGGGATGTACTCGGCCGGCGGCTGGGCCAGGATCTTGCGCGCCAGGTTCCGCGCCCGCTCCCGGGCGTCCAGGGCCCCGTCCTTTTCCCACTTTTCGCGGCTCTTCTGGTCGGTGACGCCGTTGGTCTGAAAGTATTCGGTGCGCATGTACTTCATGGTGTGCGGCGACATCATGAAATTGCCGCCCGGCCCCACCTGGTCGATGACGTCCAGCGCCAGGTGATCGGCGTCCACCTCGATGCCCTTGAGCACCTTGCAGCAGAAGCCGATGATCTCGTCGTCGATGACAAACTGCTCGTAGGCCACCGTGAGCATCGATTCGAGCATGCCGGCGGCGTGATGCACGTAGTTGGATCCGCCCATGGCGGCCAGCACGGTGGTCAGGGCCTTTTCCCAGCCGGCCTGGATGTCGGGGATCTTGGCGTCCGAGAGTCCCGAGGAGTTGTAGTTGGGCACGCCGATGTGGTGGGCCAGCTGGTGGATGGCGGCATTCATCATGCCGCATTCCACCGCCCCGCCGAGGTAGCCCATGGTCCGGAGGTTGGCCATGCCGGGGATGCCGCCGTAGAGCAGGGGGGCGCCCGGGTTGGTGAGCTGGCAGATGCAGATGCCGGCCAACTGCTCGGCGTGCAGCTGGGCCAAGGTGCCGGCCATGGTCATGGGCGAGGTGGAGCCGGACATGGGTGCCGCCGACAGGGCCACCGGGATGCGGTGGCGCACCGCTTCCTGCATGATGCGGGTGGACTGGGTGCACAGCTTCAGAGGGCTGATGGCAAAGGCGGTGATCACCGAGACAAACGGCCTCTCGGCCAGGGCCTCCCGGCTGCCGGCGATGAGGGTGGCCATGTCCAGGACGCGGTGAAAGCCGGCCTCGTCGTTGACCCCGGACATGACGTGCTTGCCGGTGGCCTTGAGGCAGGCGTAGTACATGTTCACGTCATAGGCGGCCTCGGGAATGTCGGTGGGAATGCAGGGCCGCAGGTAGAAATGGATGTGCTCCAGGCGGTCCACCAGGCGCCCGATGTCGTAGATGTCCCGCAGGGTCGAAGGACGCACTGCCCCGGTGTCCAGGTCGAGCACCTTGATGGCCGCCCCTCCGGTGCCCAGGTGGACCCGGTGCTCGCCCAGATCGATATCGTTGGCCGGGTCGAGGCCGCAAAGGACCACCCGCTCCGGCGCTTTTTGCACCGCGGCGGTGATCAGATCGCGGGGAAAGCGGATCCGGTTGTTGGTATGGTCCACCGTGGCGCCGGCTTTCTCGAGCATCTCCGCTGTTTCTTCCAGCCCGGGCTCGTAGGTGACCCCGGTGCGCTCCAGGATGCCGAGGGCGGCGTCGTGGAGGGTGGCCACGTCCGCTTCGGAAAGGGGTTGGTACTGTCCGCCTGGCAGGCCGCTGAGTTTCATGGTGTTCTCCTTGTTACCGGATGCGTCGGGTCTGACCGGTGTCCTTTCTTTGTCGGCTTCATGGGATGATCAAGCCGCCGGGGGCTGAAGCCGCCCGGCGCGGTAAGCCTTCAGGTAGCGCATGCAGTAGTTGTCCCGGCCGGCCAGGGCCTCGGCGGCCGTGATGGCGGCCATCATCTCCCGGTCCAGGGGGTTGACGATGGCCCCGTCGAGCCCTTTGGCGATGGCCATGGCCATGAACGTGCGGTTCAACAGTTTGCGCACCGGCAGGCCGTAGCTGATGTTCGACAGGCCGCAGGCAGTGTGAATCCCCGCAAAGTGCGCCATGATCGCTTCCACGGCATTGAGAAAGTTCATGCCGAAGCTGTTGTTGACGCTCATGGGCTGTACCAGGGGATCGACGTAGATGTTTTCCACCGGCACGCCGTTTTTGACCAGGCCGTTGACCAGGGCGTCGGCGATCTTGAGCCGGTCGTCCACTGTCTCGGGCATGCCGGCATCGCTCATGCACAGGGCGATGACCTTCAGGTCGGTGCCGCTGACGATGGGCAGCAGGTTGTCCCAGCGTTCCTTTTCCAGGGAGATGGAGTTGATTAAGGCGGTGCCCCGGTGTATCGCCAGGGCGGCTTCGATGGCCGCGGGGTCCGGGCTGTCGATGGCGCAGGGCCGGTCGGTGGCCGCCTGCACCGTTTCCACCAGCCACTTGAGATAGCCGGCTTCACGCCCGGGAAAGATCCCGGCGTTGACGTCGATGAAATCGGCCCCGGCGTTCGCCTGGTCACGGGCCACCTGCGCGATGGCCTCGGCGTCCTGGGCCTCGATGGCCGCGGCGATGGCCTTGCGGCTGGCGTTGATCAGCTCCCCGATGATCAGCATGGCGATCAGGCTCCCTTTTCCCTGTTTTCAAACATCCGCATGAACCGATCCTCGCCCGCCGGGCGCAGGTTGAACTCGGCGCCGGCATTGGTGATCGCCCCGACCATGTCCCGACCGTAGCCCCGGGAACAGCTCAACAGCAGCATCTCGCGTCCCGCGGCGGCGTCCAGCACCACCAGCTGGCAGGGCACCTGGGCAAAGGGCCCCTGGTAGAGGCGCGGCAGGGAGCGGCCGGGCGCCTGGAGATCCAGGCTGGACAGCTTTTCGGCGATGGCAAAGGTGTGCCGGCCAAGGATGGCCAAGGCCAGGGTGGCTTCGGTGATCTCGGTGCCGTTGAAGCCAACCGGAAAGGCGGCGGCCTGGCCGAACCGCCAGAGGCACGCCTGGGCTTTTCCCATCCGGGTGATCAGGGACTGGTCTTGGATCCGGACCTCTCCCGGGGCTTCGGGCTCCGGGAGACCTTCCGGAATCATCGCGGCCAAGGGCCTTGCCTGGATGTCGATGCGTTGGCAGTGGCTCAGGTCCACCAGCCAGGGACCGTCTCCCTCGTCGGCGTATTCGCACACCACGGGCCAGTGGTCCCGGACCAGGGTGCGGTGGGGACGGCCGTCGAGCTGCACGGGCGATTGTCGCAAGCGGTTGTCGGGCTTCATGGCTTCCATTCCTCGATCCGGGGCTACAAGCGCAGGCGCAGGCCCTCGGGATCGTAAAAAGGCGTTTCGGTAACCACGGCCTGGATCAGCCGGCCGCCGCAGCCATCTTCGTAGATGGCCAGGGGGGACCCCTTGGCGCTGCTGTCGTCCTCCACCAGGGCAAGCCCTACGGGCTCCTTGAGAACGACGCTGTAGCGGGCCGTGCACACGTAGCCGCGGATGCGCCGGTCCACGATCACCGACCCGTCCCGGGGCGGCGACGCCGACGGGTCGGCCATGCGAAATCCCACCAGCTTGAGGCGGCCGGGCTGGTGCTCGGTTTGGCGCAGGGCGGCGTCGCCCACGGTCCTGGCCCACGGCTTGTCCCGGTGCCAGAGAAAGCCGAGGCCCACGTCGTGAAGGGTGGTGCGCTGTTCGGATTCGCTGCCGATGATCACATGGCCTTTTTCCAGGCGCAGGGTGTTTTGGGCTTCGAGGCCGAAGGGGCGGATGCCGAAATCCTTGCCGGCGTCCATCAACAGGTTCCAGACGTAGGCCATCCAGGAGGCGGGCACATGCAGTTCGAAGGACAGCTCTCCCACGAAGCCCAGGCGCATGGCCCGCAGCGGGACCTCGCCCACCGCGAATTCCCGGTAGCCCATGAAGGGAAAGGCCTCGTTGCTCACATCGGCATCCGTCACCCGCTGGAGCACGGCCCTGGCCTCGGGGCCGGCCAGGTTGATGACGCCGTAAGCGTCGGTGAGGTTGACGATGCCGAAATCCCAGTCGTCGAAGCGGGTGTGGTAGCGGATCCATTCCACCGTCACCCCGGCGCGGCCCGTGGAGGTGGTCAGGTAGTAGTCGTTGTCGCCGGTGCGCACGATGACGCCGTCGTCGATGAGGCACCCGTCCTCGTTGCACATGGCCGAATACTTGGCCCGGGTGCGGGGAACACGGGTCATGTCGCCCACGTAGACCCGGTCGAGCACCTTGACGGCGTCCGGGCCGAAAATGCGAAACTTGCCCAGCGTGGAGGCGTCGAGTATGCCCACGGCCGTGCGCACGCTGAGGATCTCTTCGCGGCTGTGCACGTCTTCGGAAAACCGCCGCGCCCGGTGCCAGACCCCGAGGCGCTCCATGCGGCCGCCAGCGGCGACCTGGAGATCGTGGATGGGGGTGCGCTTGCTCATGTCGAGGCGTGCCCCGGCGTAGGTGGCCAGGAAGGTGGGCGTCAAGGGGGCGCGCACCGTGGTGGGGCGGGGCTGGGCATCGGGCGAGGCGCCGCTCTGATGCACGTACAGCGGCAGGTTGTGGCCGGGGATGCCGCCCTGTCCGGGGCCGGTGCCCACCGAGGCGAAACGCTTGATCAGCTCCGGAACGTTGAAGCCCTTGGCCATGGCCTGGTCGACATTCTTGACGGTGGCGTCCTCGTCGAAGCAGATGAAGGTTTTTTTGCCGCTGTCCGGGGCGATGACGAACTTGGCGCCGCGGACAGGGCCGGGCAGGGAGCCCAGCGCATCGGCCAGCTCGCCGATGGCGGCCGTTTGATCGATGCCGTTGTCCTGGATGGCACAAAGGCCGGCCAGGCGGCCCGAGGCGGCCACGGCGTGCCAGTCCTGCCGCCCGGTGATCCGCCCGGCGGCGTGGACCCGCGGCGGCAGGCAAGTCGGCAGAAAGAAACCGGTCCGCTCGTCGAAGGCCAGCTTGGCCCCGGCCAGGGTCAAGGGGCCGGTGACCGGGGTAAAACCGGCCGAGGCCACCAACAGGTCGCAATCCAGCGTTTTGCGGAAGCGTCCGTTGGCGCCGGCAAGCGTCACCTTGGCCACCCGGCGGCGGCCGTGGGCTTTGGTGGCCGACCAGCCGCGCAGCAGGGGAATCCGGCGCCGGGAGAGGGCGTCCACCAGGGCCGGGTCCAGGCCATCCTGGCGCAGGTCGGCCACCGCCGCGATTTCCACTCCGAGATCGAAGAGGTCCACCGCCGCTTCCAGGCCCGGGTCGTGGCCCACGCTGAACACGGCGGTGCGCCCGGGCAGGATCCCCCAGGTGCGCGCCAGCCGATGGGCGCAGCCGGCCTGCATCACCCCGGGCCGCTCGTTGTGCTCAAAGAGCAGGGGGCGTTCGATGCAGCCGGTGGCCACCACCACGCTGGCGGCCCGCACTTCGATATAGCGCTCATCGAAGGGGTGCGGGGGGCGGCCGCGCTGAAAGGCCGTGACCAGCCCGTTGCTGTAGACGCCGATCACCGGGGCATTGAGAAAGAGACGGATGTGGGGCGAGGCCTTGACCGCCGCGGCGAGCTCGGCGGTTTTCTGGAAACAGGCCACCCCGTCGCGGGCCGCGCCGGGGCGGTATTCGAAGGCCCCGCCCGGCCAGGGACGGGATTCGAACAGCACCACCCGAAGCCCCGCCTCGGCCGCCGCCAGGGCCGCGCTCATGCCGGCCACCCCGGCGCCGATGACGCACACGTCCGCGGCGGGGTAGATTTCATCGCGCCGTCCGGGCGCCTGGAAATCGGGGGCGAGGGTACCGACCCCGGCCATTTTGCGGATGACGGGCACCGCCAGGGGCCAGAGCCGCGCCGGCTTGTGCAGCATGCGGTAGTAGAACCCGGCCGGCATGGCCCAGCTCAAGGCGTCCATGAAACCCAGGGCGTCGAAGTCCGGGCCGGGAAAGGCGTTCTGGGAAGCGACGCACATCCCGTCGGCCAGCAGGGTCGTCTCGGCGCAGACGTTGGGCACCCCGTCGACGTTGACCAGGGTGTTGGACGATTCGCCGTCGAGGCTGTAGAGCCCCCGGGGCCGGTGGTACTTGAGGCTGCGTCCGAAAACCCGCACGCCGTTGGCAAAGAGGGCCGTGGCGACGGTGTCGCCCTCCACTCCCTGGAGGCGCCGCCGGCCGTAGGTAAAGGAGCGGGGGACCCCGGGCTTGATCCGTAGGGTGGGAAGATGGTTGAGCCTGATCATGCCACGGCCTCCGGTGAATCCGGGGACACCTCGAGGTTGGTGGTGGTGTCCCGGTAAATGGTGAACCAGATGCCGCAGCCGGCGCGGTGATACCACCATTCCTTCTGGACGCCGGGGCAGGAGTCGGTCATGTGGACGTAGTCGCACCACGTCTCGGGGGTCATCTCCGCCGGATCGGGGCGGGGCCCCTTGTCTTGACCGCCGTAGCGGAATTCGTACCCGCTGCGTGGACCGCAAATCGGACAGGTGATGGTGAATGCCATGATGATGGTCCCGTCAGTTGTTGGCGCTGTAGTCCACCAGCGCCGCGGTTTCCCCCATGAGCCGATGCTCCTGGAAGCGCTTGAGGGCAAAGGGTTGGAGGATCTCCGGGCACTCGCCGGTGGCCATGTAGCGGGCCATGTAGCGGCCGGTGACGGTGGACGACTTGAACCCGAAGTATCCCCAGCCGCAGTCCAGAAAGCAGCCTTCGGCCGGCACGTGACCGTCGATGATGGGGGCCATGTCGGGCGTCATGTCCGCCAGCCCCCCCCAGATGCGCATGAACTTGGCCCCCTTGAGGCAGGGCAGAAACTCGGTGACGAACTCGGCCTGATGCTTGATGTAGGCGGCGGTGGTCTGGGTGGTGAAGTTGGGCCACGGATCCATGTGGGCCCCGGTGACGATCTCGCCTTTCAGTGTCTGGTTGGCGTAGCAATGGTAGGCGCCCGAGGAGACCACGTGGTGCAGCAGCGGTTTGAGCGGCTGGGTGACCATGGCCTGGATGGTGAGCACGCTGATGGGCAGCCGCAGGCCCATCAGGCGCGAGGCGATGCCCGCCGAGTACCCGCCGGCGGCGTTGAGCACCCGGGGAGTGCGGATTTTTCCCCGGTCGGTGTCCACCCAGGCGACCTTTCCCTTCTCGAAGCCGATGCCCGTGACCTCGGTGCCCTGGTGGATATGCACCCCGCGTCGGCTGCACCCCTTGGCCAACCCCCAGACCACGGCGTCGTGGCGCACGATGCCGCCGGGCGGATGGTACATGCCGCCGGTGATGGGATAGCGGGGGCGCCCGGAGATATCCAGGGCCGGCACTACTTCCTTGCATTCCTTGGGGTCGAGGAGCCGGCTGTCGATGCCGAGAAACTGGGCCGAGGCCACCTGCAGGCGCATGGCCTTCAACGCCGCCTCGCTGTGGGCGAGGTTGAGGTTGCCGCAGTTGTGGAACATCAGGTTGAAGTCGAGCTCGCGGGTGAGCTCCGGCCAGAGGTCCAGGGCCTCCTTGTAGAGGGGAAGGTTCTCCTGGGTGCGCTGGTTGGCGCGCACGATGGCCGTGTTGCGGCCCGAGCCGCCGAAGCCGATGAAGCGCTTCTCGATGACGGCCACATTGGTGATGTTGTGGTCGCGGGCCAGGAAGTAGGCGGTGGCCAGCCCATGGAGCCCGCCGCCGATGATCACTGCATCGTAGCTGGATTTGACGGGCCGTGCAGCCCAGAGCCGTTTGTGCAGGCCGAACATGGGGCCTCCCGAGGGTTTTTTATGATTTTTGTTCACTCGGTATGAAATCGTACATTTCATATGAAATAAAAACTGTCAAGTTGTATTTTAAATCCAAACAGCACAAGAAATCCCTTCGGAACTGTCACAAGCGTTCAAGGGCGGCCTCCGGCGCGGCGCAGTAAAAATGTTTCCGCCTGTTTTAACAGTGAGTTGAGAATTTTTTAATCCGTATTTGGGCTTGCTTTCCCGTCTCGGGTTTGATAACTGCAAATTTAATCAAGAATACAAAGGATGCTGGAAGAGATGCCGGCCCGGATGATGGCGGAGACGCCGCCGCCTGGCCGGTTAACCGAAAAATATGAGAGATTATTGATAGTTAAATGTATTGCAAGGCGGCGCGAGCAAGGTGAAGTGGAAATACTTAAAATGAATATAAATATTTCATTTCCTTTGCGGATCGACGAGAGGATGAGAGATGGATATCGCGGAAAACGGGTTGCAGTCGGTGGTGGACCGAATCTCGACGCTTCAGCCTGAGTTGACCCCCAAGAGCCGCATCCTCGCCGAGTATGTGATCGAGAATCTGCGCCAGGTGATGTTCATGACGGTGGCCGAGCTGGCCAAAGCCTGTCGTGTCAGCGAGGCCACGGTGGTGCGCTTCGTGGGACAGTTGGGCTACAGCGGATTCGCCGAGTTCAAGCAGTCGCTGAGGGATTTCGTCAACACCGACCTCACCCTGCTGGACCGCGTGGAAATGACCGTGGCCCTCGAACCCCGGGCCAAGCGCTTCCAGCGCGTGGTCTACGAAGAGATGGACAACCTGCGACAGCTTTTCGAGCACACCGACATGGAGCAGGTCGACCGGGTGGTCTCCCTGCTGCAAACCAGCACCCAGATCTATGTCATCGGCTCGCGCCTCTCCTACAGTATCGCCTACTACCTCGGCTGGTCGTTGACCAAGATCCGCGGCGGCATCCAGATTCTAAAAGGAAGCGACAAGACCACCATCGACTGGTTGACCATCGCCCCCGCGGATCTTTTGGTGGTTATCGTGGCCCAGTCGCGCTATCCCAACGAGCTGATACGCATCGGCAACCTGGTCAAGCGCCTGGGCCAGCAGCTCGTGGTTATCACGGATTCCACCGCCTGTCCGCTGCTGCACTGCGCCGACGAGCGCCTGGTGGCCCCATCGGGTCACATTCCGCTGATCGGCAGCCCCACCACCCTTTCGTGCCTGGTCAACTACCTGGTCCTGGAGCTGGCCAGCCGCTGCGGGCCGGATCTCAAGCGGCACCAGGAGAAACTCGAGCAGTCCTACTGGGAAAACGATGTGCTCTTCAACATGAAGCGCCTGCCCGACGGCCATTCCAATCCCTGCGGTTAGAAATGGACACCCTGCGATGATCACCTTCAAGGTCCAGGCGGGTGCGGCCCTCACCGACGGGGCCGGCAGCAATCTCCACGGCATCCGCATGGATTGCGGCGGCAGGGGGATCTGCGGCAAATGCCGCATCATCGGTAATCCTCCCGCACACTTGGCCCCCCCCACCGAGGCGGAACGAAACCACCTGGACCGGGCGGAATTGGAAGCCGGACACCGGCTGGCCTGTCAGACCCGTTTTGTGGGGCCGGCCGAGGTCACGGTGCCCGACGCCTCCCTCGACCCGGCGGCCGCCGTGGGCAAAGACAGGCTTCCGCCGGTCGTGGAACCCGATCCGGAGGTGCTGCGTTGCTTCCTTGACCGGGCCGCGCCGCCGCAGATCCTGGAAGGCACGGCCACCGGCCTGTTGGAGTGGGTGGCACGACGGGCCTCCGCCACCGGTGTGCCGGGGGTTCGATTCGCCCATTTGTCCCCGGTGCAGCAGTTGAGCCGGCCCGCAGTGGCTGAACAGGACTTGACCCTTGTCGTCCACCGGCGCCGGGGCGTTACCGCTGCATGGCCGGGACGCCGTCCACGAAGCCTGGGCGTGGCCCTGGACGTGGGCACCACCACCCTGGCGGCCTACCTGTGCGATCTGACCACCGGGCGCACCGTGGCCGGTCTGGCGGCCCTCAACCCTCAGCGGGGCATCGGGGAGGACGTCATCAGCCGCATCGCTCACTGCGATGGGCACCCCGACGGGCTCGAGGCGCTGCAAGACCTGGTGCGCGGCGGCCTCAACCGGTTGATGGGCGTCTGCCTGACGCGCGCCGGGGCGTCGGCCGAGGATGTGGACGCGGTCACGGTGGCGGCCAACCCCACCATGACCCATCTTCTCGCCGGGCTGCATCCCCACGCCATCGGGGTGTCGCCCTACCTGCCGGCGGCGCGCAGCCTTCCTTCCATGACCGCCGCCGATCTCGGTTTTGACCTGAGCCCCGGCACGCCGGTGGAAGTTTTCCCCCTCGTTTCCGGCTTCGTGGGCGGGGACACCGTGGCCGCGGTGCTCGCCGACGGCACCCACCGCTGCGATGAGGCGACGTTGCTGGTGGATATCGGCACCAACGGGGAAATCGTTCTCGCTTGCGGGGGCAGCCTCTGGGCCACGAGCTGCGCTACCGGACCGGCCCTGGAGGGCGCCCGGATCTCCTGCGGCATGCGCGCCGTGCCCGGGGCCGTGGACCGGGTGACTTTCGCCTCGGGCCGAATCCGGTATCACGTGATGGGCGGCCCGGACCGTCCGCCCCTGGGACTATGCGGCTCCGGGATCATCGATGCGGTATGGGCCCTGCGCCGGGCCGGTGCCCTGGGCCGCGACGGCCGTTTCGATCCGGGCTGTCCCGGCGTGGTCTGCGACGCGGACGGCCTGGGGTGCCGCTTCGTGCTGGCAACGCCTGAGCGCAGCGGCAGCGGCGCCGAAATCGCCGTCACCCAGCGCGATGTGCGACAGGTCCAGTTGGCCAAGGCCGCCGTGGCGGTGGGCATCGCGTTTCTCATGAATCGCGCCGGTGTGCGCCGGGTGGCGCGCACCGTGCTCACCGGGGCCTTCGGGGCGCGCTTCGACTGGCGCAGCGCCGTGGGCATCGGCATGCTGCCGGCCACGGGCGTCATCGGAACGGTGCAGCCCCGGGACAACCTCGCCGGGGTGGGGGCGGTGATGGCCCTGATCAATCGACGCCGGGCCCGGCAGGCCCGCCGGATTCAAAGCGGCATGCAGTTTGTCGAGATGGCCGGGGACCCGAGTTTCAACGAGCACTTCGTGACGGCCTTGGCCTTCCCGGAACCTGCTGCGTTGGACGGGCCGGACCAGGGCGGGTAATGGCCATTCGACGCGATATGGCCGTGTTTTTGGAGGCCGCCGAGGTAACGGCGGCCCTGTGCCGCGGCCGGCCATGTCCGCCCTTGTTGGCCCGCACCGTCGAGACGGCCCTGGAGACGGCGCGGAAGCTGCTGGATCCGGTGATCGTTGACTGCTGGGTGGCGGTGGCGGCGGTGGGTGACGGGCGCGCCGTGGTGCAGGCCGAGGGTGACCGGCAGCGAATCCTTCAAATCGGTCCCCATGCCCGCCTGCTGGCCGGTGCGCGCCAGGCCCTGGTGGCCGCCGTGTCCATCGGCTCGCGTCTCGACGAGGCGGCGGGCCGCAAGAGCCGCCTGGAAGGCTACGTGCTTGACTGCATCGGGGTGATGGCCCTGGGCAAGGTGGCCGATGCAGCCGCTGCCAAGGCCGAGGCCGAGGCCGGATCGCGGCAATGGGGGGTGGGGCCGCGCATCAGCCCCGGGTCCCTGGCCGGCTGGCCGATGGAAGATGTCCACGTGCTCTGCGGCATGCTGCCCCTGGCCGAGGCCGGGCTCAAGCTGTCGGCCCAGGGGGTGATTGATCCGTTGAAATCGGCCGTGGGCCTTATCGGCATCGGACCGGGCTACGGCGGATCGACGGTGGGATCGGTCTGCCACCTGTGCCGGCACCGGGAGGCCTGCTGGCGCAGGAGAGGGTGAGCCGGCTGGAGTGCTTTTTTCAGCCTGCCGCTTCGGGCCAGCGCGAGCGCAGGTAGGCCATGATCCGCTCGGCGGCCTGCCGGGGCGAAAGGCGGTCCGAGGGCACCCGCAGCTCGGGGTTTTCCGGGGCCTCGTAGGCGGCGCTCACCCCGGGCATGGCGCCGGCCAGCATTCCCGCCGCGGCCCTCTGGTACAGGTCTTTTTCCACCGGCTGACCCCGGCGTGCCGCCTCCCTGGCCTGGCAGGTCTCCAGGGGGCAGTGAATGTAGATTTCGGCGAAATCGGTGATCAACTGCCGGGCCAGGTCCCGGTAGGCGCGCCGGTTGGCGGTGGCGTCGATGATGACGTGGCGGCGGCCCTCGGTCACCAGCAACTGGGCCATCACCGCCAGGGCGCGGTAGACGATGTCTCGTTCCTGCTGGCTGTAGGCCGGCTCGGGGGTGACGATGCGCCGGAGCTGATCGAGGTTCAGCACGACGGGGAAAATCCCCGCAGCCTCCAGCAGGGGCGCCAATTCCTTTAGAATCGTGCTCTTGCCCGAGCCGGGCAGGCCGGTGATCCAGAGGCAGAAATTCATCGCCCCTCCAGGTAGGCCGCGATGTGCTGCGGTTCAAAGCGGTCGACCGCCAGCACCGAGCGGCCGAAGTCGAGCAGCTTGCGGCGGACCGGGTCCGGGGCGTCCGGGTAGAACCTGGGATTGGCGATGACCAGCACGCGGAAGGCGAAAAAAGGCTGCACCACTTCAAAGATGCCGTCGTCGCCGGTCTTTTCCAGGTAGGCGGCCAGAAAGAGGTGAAACAGCTCGGCAAAGGGGCCGTCGAAGACGCCGCGCTCCTTGAGGGCGTAGTGGATGTAGTTGATGCCGAGACACGAGACGTCGTCGGCCGCCTCGCCCCAGGTTCCCCGGCTGCGGTCCAGCAGGACGAAGTCGTCGCCGCGCAGGCGAATGTTGCCCGGATGAAAGTCACCGTGGACGCTGCACAGCCGCTCGCCCCGGTCCCGGATCCGCCCCCACCAGGGAAGGCACCTGGCCGCATAGGAGACCAGCTCGGCGTCGGTGGCAAAATCCACCGGCTCGTAGGCGTCGATGATCCCCATGATGCATTCGCCGTGGCCGATGAGATCGCGGATGCGCCGGCGATAGAGAACGCCGGCGTTCGGACCGCGGTAGCGGTTGGCGTGGACCTCGGCGATAAACTGCGCCAGCATCCGTGCCCGCTGCCGGTCCAGGTCGCTGAGGCGGCCCCGCCGGAGGATCGCTTCCAGGTCTTCGAAATATGACACCCCGTCGGCTTCTTCCATGAAGATGTAGAATTCACGGGCATCCCGGACCGAGATGAGCCGATCCGGTGTTTCGCCCACCACGTCGGTGGCCCGCACGTGCTTGGGCATCTCGTTGTAGTTGGCCTGGGCCAGCAGCAGCACCTGGGCCCGGTCGGCGTAATGGTCGTGGCCGAAGCGGGAATGAAAGAGGGCCTTCATGATCAACCGGTTTTCCCCTTGGGGCGTTTGGAAAACAACCCGGTGGGCCGTGCCGTGGACCCCTTCGCCCAACGGCGCCATGGCCAGCAGGCGCGCCTGGTGCCCGAAGCGCTCCTGGAGATACGTTTCGACCTTGGCTGCGAGATCCATGGTTCCCTTCCTTGCGCGATGGGTGATTGGGTGCCATGCAATGACAGCCTACCACCATTTTTTTAACAGGAGAAGAGAACGCGGGCATATTTCGTCAACGTTCTGTTTTGTTTCGAATTTCGGATTTACCTTGATTCGGGATCCTTCTTCCTTCAGTATGGCGGTATGGCCATGCGCCGAGCGAGGCGGCCCGGCGGCCTGACGCCACAACGGCTTTTGACGGATTGGCGATGCAGGATCCCCTGACAGACGAAAAAATCGCGCAAATGGCGGCCGAACGGCTCCCCGCGTCCACCCCCCTCGGCCGGATCCACCGCGATACGAGCGATTTCTTCAAGGTCGAATACGGCGACGTGGCCGTCTTGGGCCGACGGGCCTTCCTGGTGGGCCACAACGCCAAGGAGGGGCGTTTCGGGGTGGACGACGAGGTCAAGCACTGGGTCAAGCGTTGCATCGACCTGCACGACGGCAGCCGTAAGATCGTCAAGCTGGTCTTTCATGAAAAATTCAAGGCCTCCATCGCCAACCTGAGTTTCGACTGTTTTCGCAGCCCCAAGAAGGAAGCCCGTATCCTGGACCTGGTGGCCGATCACGGCCATTTCATGCACGGCTACTGGGTGCGGGACGACGCCGGCAACGTCGTGCGCATCATCGACTACATTTACGGCAAGACGCTGCATGCCATGATCAATGAGCTTTCCCTGGATCATGAAATCTACTACCACGAGAGGCTGCCGCAGATCCTGCAAAAATACATCCAGTGCGTCGAGGCCATCGCTTTTCTTCACCGCCACCACGAAAAACATGGCGACATCCGCCGGGACCACATCCTCATCGACCGGGAGACGGGCCACTACCGGTGGATCGATTTCGACTTCAACTACATGCACCGCGAGAACATGTTCGCCTACGACCTGTTCGGGCTGGGCAACATCTTCATGTTCATTATCGGCAAGGGCGACGTGTTGCTGGGCGACCTGAAACAGGGCCGGCCCGAAGTGCTCGATCGCCTGACGCAGAACGATCTCAACATCGTCTTTCACAACCGGGTGGCGAACTTAAAAAAGGTGTATCCCTACATCTGCGAACCGTTGAACCGGATTTCACTCCATTTTTCCAGGGGCGCCGAAATCTTCTACCAGGATACCCGCCAGTTGCTTGCCGACCTAAACGAGGCGTGCCACGCGTTCGGACAAGGAGACCCGTGATGATCCAAGCCTTCGACCGACTGATCCACCACCTCCTGATTGCCGTCGACGAATCGGAAAACAGCCGCCGGGCCGTTTCCTACGTGGCCAAGCTGCTCGAGGGAATGCCGAGTTTCAAGGTGATGCTGCTGCACATCATCAACGAGCCAGAAGAGGATTTTTTCGCCGACGATGGCGAGCGGGAGCGCTGGATGGCCGAGAAGCAGGAGACCGCCGAGCGGGTGCTCGACGAGGCCATGACGGTGCTGGTGGGCGAGGGCTTCGAGCCGGAGCGGGTCTTCCCCTTGATCAAGGTCCGCTATTGCCCTTCCATCGCCGAGTGCATTCTCCATGAAGCCGAGGCCTCGCAGTCGGAGACCATCGTGGTGGGCCGCAAGGGGGTGTCGCACAAGGAGGAGTTTCTTTTCGGCAGCGTCTCCAACCGCATCGTCCACGAGGCCAAGGACTGCACCGTGTGGGTGGTGGAATGAAAACTCCAGGCGCCAGGCTGGGCCTAACGGTCTTGATCTGCTGGTTGCTGCTTGCCGCAGCGCCGGGGCTGGCCGGTGACGCCGCCGGCGGACCGGCCGGGGCCGTTCTTTACACCTGCACCGACCAGGGCGTTTTCCTGCTGCTGGCCGATCACCGGCCGCCTTCGAGGCGGGGTTGGGGATCGTTCGGCGGCCGGCATGAACCGGGTGAAAGCCCGGCGGAAACGGCGGCACGGGAAACCGAGGAGGAGACCCGCGGCTATTTCAAGCGCGCTGCCATCCTGGCGGCCATCGGAGACCAGCAGCCGGCGTACGACGGTTTCTTTACCCAGTACTTCGTCCAGGTGGACGATGTTCCCGCGGAGGCCATCGCCAAGGCCACCGCTTCCTCCAACGACCGCGTGTACGCCGAGCGGGGGCCCTGGGCCTGGATTCCTTACACGGAAATCCGGCGGCTGATCAATTCGGGCCATTCTGCCGGGCTGCTGCGCATCGACGCCCGTTATCTGCCGGCCGACGCCCACACCGACTGGGTTTGGCCGACCTGGCTTGACAGCCTGCGCGTGGCCATCGAACAGGGCGTGCTGCCCTGGGAGACGCAGAAGGTAGAGGCTGTGGCGGCCGAACCATAACCCGTTGAAATCGGCTCCCCAAAGGAGGGCAACCCATGGCAACGGCATTGATTACCGGTGCGTCCAGCGGCATCGGCATGGAAATGGCACGAATCCTGGCCCGGCGGGGCACCGACCTCGTCCTGGCGGCCCGCCGGGAAGAAATCCTCCAAAACTTGAAGGCGGAGCTGGAGCGCCAAAACGGCGTCCAAGTGCGCGTGCTGGCGGTGGACCTGGCCGACCGGGCCGCCGTGGACGGCGTTTTCCCCTCCCTCCGGGCCGACGGTGTTGCTGTCGATTACCTCATCAACAACGCCGGCTTCGGCACCCACGGTTTTTTTCAGGAGACCGACCTGGAGCGCTTGCAGGCGATGATCGATGTGAACATCACCGCCCTGACCCGTCTTACCCGGCAGGCCCTGCCCGGCATGCTGCAGCGCGGCCGGGGACGCATTCTCAACGTGGCCTCCAGCATCGCCTTCCAACCGGCGGCCTTGATGAGCGTCTACGCCGCCACCAAGGCCTATGTGCTTCATTTTTCGGAAGCCTTGGCCGTGGAGCTGAAAGGCACCGGCATCAAGGTGACGGCCCTGTGCCCGGGACCGACCGCCAGCGCCTTTTTCACCGTGGCCGACATGGACGACGCCTTTCTGGTGAAGCTGTTCAAGCCGGCGGCGGTGCGGGGGGTGGCCGAGTACGGGCTGGCCGCCATGAT
>Ga0190330_1000021_pt1 | contig 39110 bp, 38 predicted proteins | sample 48720434_MG_FD_161654 | JGI IMG/M metagenome (GOLD analysis project Ga0190330, IMG submission 161654) | Hydrothermal vent sediment bacterial communities from Southern Trench, Guaymas Basin, Mexico - 4872-04-3-4_MG | ecosystem: Environmental > Aquatic > Marine > Hydrothermal vents > Sediment ...
GTATAATTAAAAATCAAAAGATAGTGTACAATAAACAAAGAATATAGGAATGAGCACAAAAAAAGCAGTCTCAAGATAAAGTACGGTACTTTGAAACTTTAAAACCTCTAGTAAATGTACTAAGCGGTGATGAAATATTTCCATCTACTGTATCAAAGGTAGGTAAAAAATTAGATTAGAAAGTAGAAAAGTCTTTAAACAGTCCTATTGAAGAAGAAATATCACTTAGAAAGCTACTGTATAGAAGAGTAATGTAATATCGGGTGAACATAGAAAAGGGATAGAAGCGGCCGTAAAGAGATTGTTTTTGGGATATAGCTGGAAAATGTGTTATGTACACTTTGTAAGGAATGTACTCATCCAGCAGAACGCAGGAAAAGAATAAAGACAACGAACATATTGAAAAAAGTAAGTAAGGTATTTTTACAGCAATTATTGTACACTACCTTGACAATTCATGTTACAAAAAATAAAATATTAGTCCTTATTTATCTTTACAAAATTATTCACTTATTGTCTCCTTTATATTTATTACTTTTAATCAAATTAATATCTCATAAATGATTCCAAAAAAATAATTAAAATTGACAATAATCTTTTTGTATGTTATTATTTTCGCGATGTTTATTTCATATTCGGGAGGTAAAAAAGATGAGAAAGATAAGGATATTTTCTGAGACAATTTAACACTGAACATACTACGGCAACCAATAAATAATGGAATATTTTTTCCATTGTTTGTTTTATATAATTTATTTTTACAAGCACAATGCTTAGGTGTTTTTCAGTTTCTGGTTGAAAGTAATAAGCCCCGGGTTGCCGGGGCTTTTTTGTTGCAAATTTTTCTAGAAATGGAGGGATTTTAGATGAAGGACCTTTACAAATATTTTATTTTATTTCACAGGATTCTTCCAACTTCTCTTTTTATCAAAAAACTTTTTATCGATATTTCCTATATTACATCTATGTTTTTATCTTTTATTCTTCCTATTTTTCTAGGAAAAATTGTGGATAACTTTGGTAAACCTATACTTTTAAACTTTTTCTATATTTTCACTCTTATCTATTTAACGAGAGTTATCTTAAACCAAATAAGTGGAACGACAAGAAGAATCTTTTCAACGGTAGAGGCACCAAAGTATTTGTTTAAAAGAGCAATATCAAATGCATTAAAAAGAAAAGATAACAATTTCATTCCAGAAAAAGAAATGGATAAAATATTTAGTTTTCAACACATTTTTGAATTTTTTTATAGAAATTTTACACTTTACGTTTTAATTGTACCAATTATGATGTTTCTCTCCATTAGTATGATAATTCTCAATGAATGGGAGGCAGGAGTTATTGCAATACTGGGATTTATCTTCATGTGGATATCAAGTAATAAAAAAATGAAAGTTGAAGAACAAGCTGCAAACAAAATGAACGAAGCAGAATATGATGTTTCTGAAACATTTTCTGATTTATACTCTGGTTACGAAGATATCAAAAGTTATGAAACACTTCCCATCACCTTTACTTGGATATCAGAAGCACTAACCAGGTTGAAAAAATCATACGATTTATATGGAAAAGTTGAAATTCGATTTGGTTTCACATATGAATTAATATCAATTTTAACCATACCTATTATTACTTTTCTACTAGGATTTCAGGTCTTTTCTGGAAATCTTTCTGCTGGAAAAGCTATAATGCTTCTTGTTTATACTGAAAGAGTGCTTGACTACTCAAAGGTATATATTCAAGATACTGATTATATTTCATGGGCAATTGCAAGAGCAAAAGTTGCGTATAATGAGTATTTAAAGGAGGAGAAATAATATGTTTGAAAAACTTGAATTTATAAATGTAACTTTTGAATATGAAGGAAGAAAAATTCTGAATAATTTTAATTTAGAGATAAATCGCAGTGAAAAACTAGCAATAGTAGGATCAAGTGGTGAAGGGAAAACCACTTTGATAAGGCTTATTTTAAAGTATATAACTCCACATTCTGGAAAGATAATGGTAAATGAAAAGCCTCTATCAGAATTTAAGAATTGGTACAAGATTCTTGGGGTTTTAAGTCAAAGAGCACATATATTTAATAGATCTTTAAGAGACAACCTCCTTATTGCAAATCCTGTAGCAACAGATAAAGAAATGCATGAAGCTCTTGAAAAAGCTGGCCTAAAAAAGTTCATAAAGACAAGAACACTTGATACCATTCTTGGAAGTGATGGAAGTTATATATCAGGTGGTGAACGAACAAGAATAGCACTTGCAAGACTGTTATTAAGAAATCCAGAACTTATTATTCTCGATGAACCACTTGAAGGTGTGGACAAACTTGTAGAAAAAGAGGTTATTGAAAATATAAAAGAATTTGTTAAAGATAAAACACTTATTTTAATATCTCATAGATTTAGCATTCTTTCATTAACCGATGAATTTGCAGTACTTGAAAATGGAAAAATTGTTGAAAAAGGAAAATATCATGAACATTCAAATGAAAGTCTTTTAAAACAATTTTTCAGAGCAGAACAGGAATTAACGGAAAAATTTAGAGAGGATGATGTTTTATGACAAAAATGATAAAATGGCTTTTTTCAAAAGTCCCTAAAAAGGTAGTCAACATGGTTTTTTTAATGAACATTTTCGGAATATTTTCAAGTTTAATTATCTCATATAGCAATATTTTGAGTAAAAATGTAATAAACTATGCTATCTCTATGGATAATAAATTTTTTCTAAATAGTTTAATATTAGTAATAGCAGTTTTATCAAGTCATATTTTATATACTCTTGGTGGAGGATTTGTATCTTTTACCAAAGGTCGATATTTAAAATATCTTGGTGAATATTGCTATAAAAAAGTTATGAATAAAGATTTTGTTGATTTTTCCAGAAAAACTCCAGCGTTTTACTCTGAAGTTTCTTTAAGAACAACTGAAAATTTATTATACATAATAGCTGATTACGATAACTCAGGTGGGCTTGTATTTGCATTTAAAATAGCATTTTACATGATTACTATTTATACGCTTGATCATATTTCAGGATTATCCATGGTATTATTTGCTATCTTAATTTTACTTTCTTTGTGGGTAGCAAATAATTACTACTATAAGCACGCAAAAGTAGTAAAAGATCAATTTTTAGAAATTAAATCATACGTTGCAGATATGTTTAAAGGAAAAGAAGAAATACAACTATTTGAAGCATACGATTTTGAAATAAACCTTTTTCAAAAAAGAACAGATTCCTTTTGGAAATACAAAAAAAGATTATACTTTATTGATGCTATTTTGAGTTTCTCCATTAGAGATTTTATTTCTGCAGCATTCTATCTCTTTGTTATATACCGTGGAATAATTTTAGGTAATGCTGGTACATTCTACGCTCTTTTAAATTTATTTACATTAATTAGATATCAATTATTTACTTCAATTGGAATATGGGATAACATACGTTCAGGTATAACTGCTGCAAGACAACTTGAAGAAATTGTAGGATAATCAAAATAACAATCAACCAACAGATTTTAGAAGAAAGAAAAAGTTGTTATATAATATGATTAAAAATGAAAAACAAATAAATTCTAGTAAAAAATATTTATAAACATGGGGGCATTTATATGAATTACTTCTACCTTGATATTGACAAAGTAATGCCAAGTCAACTTTATATTTCAAAAGAAAAACTTAAAAATGTAATAAAATACATAAGAAATAATGGTGTTAACAACATCGAACCAATACCTGTTAAACAAATTGATAATATTATTTTCTATACAGATGGACACACAAGAGCATTTGCCCTCTGGAAAATGGGATTTAAGAAAATCAAAGTAGTATGGGAAACAGAAGAACTTGATTGGGAACTTTATTTAATCTGTATAAACTGGTGCAAAAATGAAAAAATAAGTAATATATCACATTTAAAAATTATTTCACACAACCAATATAAAAAATGGTGGATAAAAAGATGTAAAGACTTGTGCAAACAGCTATACTCTTCTCGCAATATGTGTTGAAAAAGGAATGGCTATATTTTTTTAATATACCCACTGTTTTTGAAAAGGGGCGTAACTATATCAAAAACAACTTTTTAACTTTAAGATTATTTTACAATTTATTTACAACTAAATTTATCGTTGACACATTTTTAAAATAATGATACACTAATTCCATCTTAAAAATCTGATTGAAAGGGAGGGTTGCCCAATGAGAATAAGAAGAAGAATTAAATCAACAAATTTAAATATTGCAACTACTGGACAACCTTTCCGGAGTAAAAATCATATGTAAATAGTCCATAATTTTTTCGATATAACGAACTCCACGGGTTGTCCAGCTCGTGGAGTTTTTTTATTTAAAGGGGGTAAACACATGAACAATTTCTATTTAATCGGTAAATATATGAAAGGTAAAAGATTAATATACTTTTTTGCAATTTTATCAACTATTGTATCTTCAATAATTACAGTAATCTTACCACTTATTATCAAAACAACAGTTGATTCTATTATTGGTCAAAAGCCAATAGAATCAAAGTGGATTAATTATATTTTCTCTTTATCTCATTTCCAAGATACTGTATCTGGAAAGCTATTTATTGCCGCTTTAATTATAATTCTTCTAAGCATTTTTAACGGTGTTTTCATGTATCTTAGAGGAAGGTTTGCAAGTGAAGCATCTGAAACACTTTCAAAAAGACTAAAAGATGAACTTTACTCCACAATATTAAAATCAGACTACTACTTTTATTCTAAATACCAATCTGGTGATGTTATTCAAAGGTGTACATCTGACGTTGAGACTGTGAGAAATTTTGTTGTTAACCAGTTTGTTGAAATAGGAAGGACAATATTTTTAACAGGAATGATTACATACGTCATGATTAGCATGAATTTGAAAATGGCTCTAATATCAATGATTACAATTCCAGTGTCATTCCTACTTACATACTATTTTTTTAAAAAGGTTCAAAAACAATTTAAACTTGCAGATGAGGCAGAAGCAGCACTTTCGACAGTACTGCAGGAAAATATAACAGGAGTTCGAGTGGTAAAAGCTTTTGCAAGGGAAGATTATGAAAAAGAAAAATTTAATAATAGAAATCGAAAATATAGGAATCTTGATTTTAATTTAGGTTTGACTTTTGCAAAATTCTGGTCATTATCTGACCTTATTAGCTTAACTCAAATATTAATAGTTATCGTTATTGGTTCATATTTTGCAATAAGGCAGGAGATAACTATTGGTACTTTAGTTGCATTTTCAAGTTACATAGGTATGCTACTATGGCCTATAAGACAATTGGGAAGAATTTTTTCTGATCTTGGTAAAATGAAAGTTTCACTAAAAAGGATAAATGAGATATTAAGTGAAGAAAAAGAAGATGTGGAATCAGGACTAAGCGATATTAAATTAAAGGGTGACATTGTTTTTAAAGATGTCTGGTTTGGATATACAAAAGATAAGCCAATTTTAAAAGGTGTATCTTTTAAAATAAAACACGGACAAACAGTTGCATTTTTTGGCTCTACCGGTTCTGGTAAAAGTACTATTATATCATTGCTTTTAAGATTATACGACTACGATGCGGGTTCAATTACAATTGATGGAATTGAATTGAAAAACATATCCAAAAAAACTTTGAGAAAAAATATAGGCGTTGTTCCACAGGAAGCTTTTCTTTTTTCAAAAACAGTAAAAGAAAATATCAAAATCACTAAAATCAAAGCAAAAGATGAGGAAGTAATTGAATCCGCAAAAATTGCTGCAGTTCACGACGACATTACACAATTTGAAAATTCATATGAAACACTTATAGGTGAAAAGGGAGTTACTTTATCAGGTGGTCAAAGACAAAGATTAACTATTGCAAGAACTATAATAAAGGAATTTCCTATTTTAATTTTTGATGATTCTTTAAGTGCTGTAGATACTGAGACAGAAGAGAAAATAAGGCAGGAACTTAAAGAAAAAAGTAAAGAAAGAACAACAATATTGATTTCTCACAGGATTTCAAGTGTTAAAGATGCTGATTTGATAATAGTTCTTGAAAAAGGTGTTGTCACCAATATTGGAACTCATAAAGAATTAATAAATCAAGATGGTCTGTACAAAAAAGTATGGAAAATACAATCGCTTATCAAAAAAGAATCTGAATAGACAGTGCGAGGTGAAAGGAAATGGCACAAGAAAAAGAATATAAATCAAAAATAAATTTTAGACTCTGGAAAAAGTTTATATCATTTATCTACCCATATAGATATCATTTGCTTGGTTTAATAACAGTAATGCTTATAGTTGGTGCAATAGATGCAACTTTTCCGTATTTAACTAAATATGCAATTGATAATTACGTTGTACCAAAATCCTTGCAAGGATTTCACAAATTTATAATAATTTTTCTAACTATAATTGGCATCCAGGCTTTAAACGTCTTTTTATTAATTTTCTTTGCAGTTAAAATAGAAACGTATCTTGCACATGATATAAGAAAGGCAGGATTTGAAAAATTGCAAGAATTATCATTATCATTTTATGACACAACTCAGACGGGTTTTTTAATGGCAAGATTGATGTCAGATATAAGAAAAGTAACAAATGTACTTGCCTGGGGGTTAACTGATATTATATGGGGTTTTTCAACTATGATATTTATTTTTATTTACTTATTAATCCTTAACTGGAAACTGGGTCTTTTTATTATTCTTGCTATTCCAGTTTTGTTTCTAATAAGTTTATATTTTCAGAATAAAATTCTCAGGCAATATAGGAAAGTTAGAAAATTAAATTCTGAAATAACAGGTACATTTAACGAAGGGATTATGGGAGCTAAAACTACAAAAATACTTTCAGTTGAAGAGCAACATATTGAAGAATTAAAAGCTCAAACTGAGGAAATGAAAAGATCTTCGATAAAAGCTGCTGTATTATCTTCTACTTATACACCTATAGTTATGAGTATTGGAAGTATTACTACAGCATCAATTATCTATTTTGGCGGAAATTGGGTTTACGCTGGTCTTATTTCCTTTGGTACCCTTGTTGCATTTATTAATTATTCAATACAATTTTTTGAACCAATTAGAGAAATAGCCAGAGTAATCGCTGATTTAGTTTCTGCTCAAGCTGCTGCTGAAAGAGTGCTTGATCTACTTGATACAAAATCAGACATTAAAGATGAAGCAAAAGAAAACGTTGATATTGAAATTCAAGGAGAAATCGAATTTAAAAACGTATTTTTTAAATACAAAGAAGGTGATTATGTACTTAAAAACTTTAATCTAAAAGTCAAAAAAGGAGAAGTAATTGCCTTAGTAGGTGAAACAGGTTCTGGAAAATCTACAATAGTCAATCTTGTTGGAAGATTTTACGAACCTGTCAAAGGAGTAATATATATTGATGGTATTGATTATAGAAATATACCGTTAAAAAAACTTCGCTCAAATCTTGGATATGTACTTCAAACTCCTCACTTGTTTAGTGGAACAGTTGCTGAAAATATAAGATACGGAAGGCTTGATGCAACTATGGATGAAATAATAAATGCAGCAAAACTAGTTAATGCACATGATTTTATAATGAATCTTGAAAATGGATACAATACAGATGTAGGAGAAGGCGGTTCAAAACTATCAACTGGTCAAAGACAGTTAATTTCTCTTGCAAGAGCTGTAATTGCCGATCCAAAAATTTTCATTCTTGATGAAGCAACATCTTCTGTTGATGCATACACAGAGCATTTAATTCAAGATGCAATAATGAAAGTTTTGTATGGAAGAACAAGTTTTGTAATTGCCCATAGGCTATCGACTATAAGAAATGCACATAGAATTCTGGTGATAAAAGATGGAAAAATTTTAGAGGAAGGAAATCACGAAAATCTGATGAAAAAGAGAGACTATTATTACAATCTCTATATAAAACAATTTGTAGAAGAAAAAGGAAAACAACTTCTTGAAGAATATGAAATTTAAAAAATCTTTTTTCTTATTAATCTCCCAAATGAAAGTATCATCTTCGTTTGGGAGATTTTTATCTTTTTCTTTGGGATTTTTGATATACTTTAAATGAATTTAGGATAAGTTTTTTGTATATTATTCAATCTTTAAATTCAAAATCTTTAGAAGGGGTTATATTGGGCAAAAATGAGAAATATACTCAATTCTTTGAGAAGATTTGCCTAGAAAGTTTGAATATAATTTTTATAATTATATATAAATAAGAAAACAATACAATTTATTACCAATAACTTAAAATATTCAATAAAAGCATTTTTTACACTCATTTTTGCTCATAATAATTTTCTATTTCATGCCTCATTTCTAAAAACTTTTCTACTAGCTCAGGGTTATAAAGTATTCCAGCATTTTTTTCAATCTCATAAAATCCTTCTATATATGGTTGCTTATTTTTATATGGTCGGTTTGAAACAATAGCATCAAAACTATCTGCAATGGCCACTATTTGGCCTGAAATTGGTATTTCATTTTCCTTCAATCCTCTAGGATAACCTTTTCCATTCCATCTTTCATGATGTGTTAAAGCTATTTCTGCAGCCAATTTTAGAATTGGGTTCTTCGCATTTTTTAATATTTTATAACCTATTATCGTATGTTGTTTCATTATCTCCCATTCATCACTTGTAAGTTTATCAGGTTTCAATAGTATTGCATCTGGAATACCAATTTTACCAATATCATGTAAAGGAGCCGCAAACTGAATTTCACTTACAAACGAATGAGATAAACCAATTTTCTGAGCTAATTTTCCACTGAGCCACCCAATTCTCATTGTGTGGTCATGTGTTTCATAATCTCTATATTCAGATATATTGTATAACAATTGGATTGCTTCTATAATCAAGTCATCTTTAGTTTTTTCATAATCCTTTATTTTTTTCGTTAATTCAGTTAAACTTTTAGCGTACTCTGAATAGTATTTATATTTAGATTTATAAAAATGAAAATATTTTTTTATCAATTCGAGTTTTAAATTAATTTCTTTAAAATTAATTGGCTTCTCAACAAAATCATCGAAACCAGCTTCTGCAATTTTTTCAATCCTTACTTCATTAAAATCTGTTAATGCAATTACTATGACTGGAATTTGCCTTTCTCTTAACAATTTTATAGTTTCTATTCCATTCATTCCGGTCATTTTTATGTCCATAAATACCAAATCAAAAGAATTTTGGCTTAACAATTCACAAGCTTTTTCACCATTTGAAGCTTTGTAAACTTCATAATTTTTACTATGTAAATAATCAGATAGAGACTTTCTTATTTCTTCATCATCATCAACTACCAATATCTTCATTAATTATCACCCCAAAAATAAATAATACTTCAAATATTTATTAATATTATAATACAATCAAATGTAAAAAATTTAACAATCCTTGCTCACAGTAAAAATTATAACATAAAGTACATACCTTAAATCGAGTGTATTAAAAACATTTTTTAGAGTTATAGTAATTGCATCAAATTTAAATAATTTTTGTAGGTTCAGTTCCACATATCAATTGTTTTTTATAACTCCATTTTTATCTTTCCATGGCAGCTCTTATCTTTGATAAAGTTTTTACAAAGATTCTAAATTTTTATTTTTTATTTACCAAGTTCCTCAAGCTCCGGAATAATTAAAAATACCTCTGAAATTACCTATATACAGAGGCATTATCTATCATTCAAGTACATAATTTTACAATTGAAATTTTTAAAAATTCACAATATTATGAACTTTATAAAACTAAATAGCTTTTATTTGTAAACTCAAAACAATTTATCTGATTATAAATTCACAATATTCATCATGTTTAATTCACTTATTAAAATATTTAAAAACATATTTTAAATTTTCAACTACTGGAGCAAATCCAACAAGAACAAAACCTATAATCTTAATGAGATTAAAACTTTCTCCAAAAATAATAAATGAAAGAATACTAGCAAAAACAACTTCAAGAGGCATTATTATTGCAACAGTATGTGAACTCAACTTTTTCAACGAAAAAAAGTTTAAAGTAAGAGGTATAAATGTTGAAAAAATAGCTAATAATAAACCATAACCTATGTAATCTACCCTTAAAGTAAATATATCTCTTGTAAAAACAGAAACAACTAGATACATTATACTAACAGCTAAAAATGTATAAAAAACTATCTCAAAAGGGTCTAAAGAAAACTTTTTAAATTTCTCGCCAGTTATTGCTATAAAAAGTCCGTTTAAAAGTGATGCTAAAATGACTAAAAATGTACCTACAATCAAACTATCTAAATTAGAAAATTTTTGTTCACCAACATTAGAAAAAAACACACCAACAAATGAAAGTATAACAGCTAATATATTCAATATGTTCATTTTATTCTTATATATAATCGTTTGAAATAACAAAACAAAAATTGGATTTGTAAAAAATAAAACAGTAGCATAAGCAGGATTTAAAAATTTAAGACCTGAAAAAAATAAATAAGATGCTAATCCATAATTTAATATTCCTAAAAATCCAAATAATATAAATTTTTTTAAATCAAATTTTCTTTTTAATAATAAAAAGAAGATAAAAGAAATTAAAAGTGAAAACAAAAACCGTATAAGCAAAATTTGTAAAGCTGAAGCTCCCAAATTTAATGAGACTTTTCCAAAGATAGAAGTTACTGACGAAGAAAACGCAGAAATAATAGCAGCAAAGTAATGCAATATTTCACCTCTTTAATTCATCATTATATTTTTATATATTTTTCCTTATTTGAATCTTCTTTTTTTATTATACTATTTATTTCTCAGTTTTTCGGGTTTAATTTTTGAAGTGAAAATGTAAATAGATGGATACAAAACTTTTCACTCAATATCTTTTTTACGTTTTATTTTCTAAAAAATTTAAATTTACCAAAATCATGAAAAAGTATTGACTTTCAATAAAAATCAAGTTAAAATATTCGTGAAAATAATCACGTTATTTTTTTCACAATAAAAGAGGTGTAAAAATGACTATAAAAATATGTATGGGAAGTTCCTGCCATTTAAAAGGATCATACGAAATAATAGAAAAAATCAAAGAAATGAACATTAAAAACTTAAAATTAGTTGGTTCTCTTTGCTTTGGAAAGTGTAGTGATGGAATTAATTTAGAAATAAATGGAAATATTATTTCAAATGTCTCTCCAGAGAATGTTCAGGAGAAAATTAAAAAATTTTTAGAAGAAGGCGTATAAAATGGAGAAATTTATTATTTCAAACGAAGCTAATTGTAAATATTGCTACAAATGTTTAAGAAATTGTCCTGTAAAAGCTATTTCTTTTTCAAATAGTAAATCTAAAGTTATTGATGAAGATTGTATATTATGTGGAAAATGTATCGAAATTTGTCCACAAAATGCCAAAAATTACATACAAGAATTTGAAAATCTTAAAAATTTTTTCGGTAGTAAATTTATTATTTCAATAGCTCCTTCCTTTTATTCGCACTTTGATCTTCCCTTTAAAGTAATATCATTTTTTAAAAATCAAGGTGCAATTGTTAGTGAAACTTCTATTGGTGCTGAACTTGTTTCAAATGAATACAAAAATCTAAAAAATTTTACAATCAGTACCGCTTGCCCTGTTGTAGTAGATTTGATTGAAAAATATTTCCCAGAAAAAATTGAATTTTTAGCACCAGTTGTTTCTCCAGCTATAGCTCATGCAAAGTTCTTAAAAAAACATTTTGGAAATCTTCCAATCGTTTTTATAGGACCTTGTATAGCAAAAAAACGAGAACTTGAAGAGGAATTTGATTTAACACTGACTTTTGAAGAAATAGAAAAATTCTTTGAAATTGAAAATATAGATATTGATAAATTTGATGATGAATTTCCAGATGAACCATATCCTCAAAAAGCTAGGTATTATCCAGTTTCCGGTGGAATCTTAAATACTCTCAATGGAACTTTTGAAAATTTATTACATATTGAAGGTATTCAAAATATAAAAGAGTTTTTTAAGAGATTTGAAACTTTTGAAGGGAATTTTTTTATTGAAATGTCTGCTTGTAATGGAGGATGTATTGAAGGTCCAGCATCAAGAAAAGATATTAGTTTAATTGAAAAAAGACTAAGGTTAATTAAAAATATAAATAAACTTCCTAATGGAAAAACAATTCAAAACGTTGAATTAAACTTGAAAAAAGAATTTAAAAATAAAAAGAAAACAAAAGAATTCACAGAAGACGCAATCGAAAAAGTTCTTATCTCAATTGGAAAAACTGATAAAACAAAAGAATTGAACTGTAGTGCATGTGGATATGATACTTGTAGAGAAAAAGCAATAGCTGTTCTTGAAAAAAAGGCAGAAAAAGAAATGTGTATAACATATTTGATTGATAAAGTTTCTAGTGTAAGTAACATGGTTGTTGAAGAAACTCCAAATCTAATTTTAATTGTTCAGGATGGAAAAATTACATATAAAAATAAAATAGCCAGAGTTACATTTATGAGTATTTCAAATTCAGAATTATTTGAAAAAATAAAAGATATAAAAACAAATGATTTAAAAGAAATGACTATAAATAACAAAAATTACAAGTTCATTGTAAAAAGATTCACGTTACCAGAAGATAGTGGTGAAGTATTTATATTAACAGACGTTTCAAAAGAAATGGAACAGGAAACAAAAATGAGAAATTTAAAAAAACAAACAATTGAAAAAATTGAAGAAGTTCTAAATAAACAAATGCTACTTGCACAGGAAATAGCTGGACTTCTTGGAGAATCAATTGCAGAAACAAAATCTCACTTTGTTGAATTTAAAAACTATATGGAGGATTAAAATGATAACCTGTGAAGTAAACTATGCATCGAAGAATAAAAAAGGAGAATGGGTTTGTGGCGACTCGATAAAAATAAAAAGAAACGAAGAAAAATGCGTTGTAAGCGTATCTGATGGACTTGGTAGTGGAGTAAAAGCTAATATTTTGTCAACTTTAACTTCAATTATGGCTACAACAATGGTTTTTAATAATGTTCCAATTGAAGAGGTTTTTAAATCTATAATTTCAACCCTACCAACTTGTAAGGTAAGAAAAATAAGCTATTCTACACTAGCGACCTGTTTAATTGATTACAAAAGTAAAAAGTGTACAATTTTCGAGTATGAATTTCCTTTGATTTTTTATTTTAAAGGAGATAAGTTAATAAAATTACCCAGAATAGAAAAGATAGTTTCTAATAAAAAATTATATATTTGTGAAATAAATCTCAATGTTGGCGATTCAATCTTCTTAATGACTGATGGGATTTCACAGGCTGGTATGGGAAGTGATAAATACCCATTTGGATTTGGGATTGAAAATATAATATTTGAACTTAAAAATCTAGTGAAAAATAAGATTTCTCATAAAAACATTGTAAATCATATGATAAAACTTGCTGAAAAACTAGATAAATACTCAAAAGGAGATGATGCACTAATTGCTGCATTAAATATAAGGGAAAAGAGAATATTAACCATAATGGTAGGGCCTCCGGAAGATAAAAATAAAGATAAGTTAGTGGTTAAAAAACTTATAAACTCACCAGGTAAAAAGATTATTTGTGGTGGAACTACAGGACAAATTGTTGAGAGAATAACAGGTAAAAAAATTGATATTGATGTAAGATCAATTTCAAAAATTTCTCCTCCGATTGGATATATGGAAGGAATTGATCTTGTAACAGAAGGAATTATTACTCTAACACAGGTATTCAGATATTATGAAAATCAAACAGACGAACTTGGGATTGGCGCAAAAAAACTAATTGAATTTTTTGAAAGTGCAGATGTAATTAATTTTTTAGTTGGTAGATCAATTAATCCAGCTCATCAAAATCCTTTGTTCACTCATGATATTTCACTTAAATTTCGATTAATTCATGATATTTCAAAAATTCTTGAAAAAAAAGGAAAAATAATCAATCTTGAATATTTTTAGGAGGTGCAAAAATGGAAAGAACTTTTGAAAAAGTTGAAGAAATACTAAAAAAACATGGATATGAAAAGAAAAATTTAATTAAAATCCTGCTTGATGTACAAAAAGAATACAGACACATTCCAAAAGAAGTTGTGAACTACCTTTCAGTTGCACTAGATATACCTCCTGCAAAAATATTTGGTGTTGCGACTTTCTACGCTCAATTTTCATTAAAACCAAAAGGAGAATACACAATACTAATATGTGATGGTACCGCATGTCATATGGAAGGTTCAATGAAATTAGTTAGCGCAATAGAAGAAGAATTAGGTATTAAACCAGGCGAAGTAACACAAGATTTAAAATTCAGTCTTGATAAAGTTGGATGTCTTGGTGCATGTGCCCTTGCTCCAGCAATGGTAATAAATGGTGAAGTTTATGGAAATCTTACTCCTGAAAAAACAAAAGAAATCTTAAGAAATATTAAAAAAGGAGATGATAAATAATATGTTTAAAACAATTGAAGATGCAATAACATATATTGAAAAACAAGAAAAATTAAGAAAAGAAAGATTAAATGAAAAATCTATATACGTTTGTGTAGGAACCGGTTGCACAGCAAATGGTTCAAGAAAAGTATATAAAAAATTTGTTGAAGTTATTAAAGAAAAAGGATTAGATGTAAACGTAGAAACAATGGACGAAAAAGATGAAAGCCCCATGGTCAGAAAAACAGGATGTTGTGGACTCTGTTCACTTGGCCCACTTGTAAAAATTATGCCAAATGGAATCACATATTCACACGTAAAAATCGATGATGTAGAAGAAATTATTGAAAAAACAATAGAAAACGATGAAATCATTGAAAGACTTCTTTTAACTGATTCAGTAACTGGGCAAAAGGTTTCAAGACTGGAAGATGCAACGTTTTTCAAAAATCAAACATTCTACATAATGGAAGGCATTGGTACGAGTGAATGTGAAAAAATTGAAGATTATATGGGACGAAGTGGTTATAAATCTTTAATAAAAGTTTTATCGTCAATGAAACCAGAAGAAGTTATTGAAACAATTAAAGCTTCTGGACTTAGAGGTAGAGGTGGTGGAGGATTTCCAACTGGATTAAAATGGGAATTTACATACAAAGCAGAGGGAAAAAAGAAGTTTGTTGTTTGTAATGCAGATGAAGGAGATCCGGGCGCTTTTATGAATAGAACTCTTCTTGAAAGAGATCCACATTCAGTACTTGAAGGAATGATAATTGCAGGATTCACAGTTGGCGCACAAAAAGGATATGCATACATTCGCGCTGAATATCCAATTGCAGTTGAAATGTTTAACAAAGCCATTAATGATGCAAAAAAATTGGGTCTTTTAGGAGAAAATATACTTGGAACAGGATTTTCCTTTGATGTCGAAGTTAAAGAAGGAGCCGGTGCATTTGTATGTGGTGAAGAAACTGCACTACTTGCTTCAATCGAAGGAAAAAGAGGTGTTCCTAGACCAAGACCTCCATTTCCAGCTCAAAGAGGACTTTGGGGTTACCCAACACTCATAAATAACGTTGAAACATATGCAAATGTACCAAAAATAATCAGGGATGGAGTTGAAAATTATAGAAAACGTGGTGTTGAAAAATCACCTGGAACTAAAATGTTTTCAGTAACAGGTCCATTAAAACTAACTGGGATTATAGAAATTGAATTTGGAACAACGATACGATACGTTCTTGAAAATATTTGCGGAGGAACAACAGATGGAAAAAAACTTAAAGCAATACAAATTGGCGGACCATCTGGTGCATGTTTACCTGAAAAATATTTTGATCTTCCACTTGACTACGACACATTGAAATCTGTTGATGCAATGGTCGGTTCTGGAGGTATTGTTGCTATTACTGAAGATAGATGTATGGTAGAAGTTGCAAGGTTCTTTCTTGATTTTACAAAAAGAGAATCATGTGGAAAATGCATTCCCTGTAGAGAAGGAACAATGCAGGCATACACTATCTTAGAAAAATTCACTCAAGGAAAAGCAAAAGAAGAAGATTTAGAAAATCTTGAATATCTTTCAAAAATAATAAAAACCGCTTCACTTTGTGGTCTTGGAAAAACTGCTCCCAATCCTATATTAAGTACCCTAAAACATTTTAAAGATGAGTATATCGAACATATAAATGGAAAGTGTCCAAGTGGAACCTGTACAGCTCTTAAAAAATACATTATTAATCCGGAGCTTTGTAAAAGTTGTAGTCTTTGTGCAAGGTCATGTCCACAAGGAGCTATAAGTGGAGAAAGAGGAAAACCGTATGTTATTGACCAGGAAAAATGTGTTAAATGCGGTATTTGTTTTGAAAAATGTAAATTCAACGCAATAGAATTGGTTTAATGGGAGGCGATCGTAGTGAAAATAATTGTAAACGGAAAAGAAACAATTATAAAAGATGAGTCCAGAAATCTTTTAGAAGCTTTAAGAGATGTTGGTATAGAAATTCCAAACCTTTGTTATTTGTCCGAAACTTCCATTTACGGCGCCTGTAGAATGTGTCTTGTCGAAATAGATGGACAAATTATGACTTCTTGTTCAATTAAACCATACGAAGGAATGAACGTAAAAACTCATACCCCTGAAATTTATGAAATGAGGCGCGGAATACTTGAACTTATCCTTGCATCTCATAACAGAGATTGTCCAACATGTGATAGAAATGGCAACTGTAAACTACAGAGATATGCTGAAGAATTTGGAATTAGAAAAATTAGATTTGATAAATTAGATAAATCCAACATAATAGATTATTCATCTATAATTATAAGAGACAATTCAAAATGTATACTTTGTGGAGATTGCGTAAGAGTTTGTGACGAAGTTCAATCAATTGGGGCAATTGATTTTGCTTTTAGAGGTTTTGAAGCTCAAGTAATGCCAGCATTTGGAGAAAATTTATCTACAACCAATTGTGTGCTTTGTGGTCAATGTGTTGCTCATTGTCCAACAGGTGCTCTTACCTTTAGAAATGATTTACAAAAAGTCTATAATGCCATGAAATCTGGAAAATATGTGATTGGTATGATGGCACCAGCAGTTAGAGCTTCAATTCAGGAAGAACTTGAAATGGAAAACGATATTGTAACTGCTGGAAGAATTGTTAATTTTCTAAAAACAATTGGATTCAAAAAAGTATTTGACGTCGCATTTGCCGCTGACCTTGTAGCATATGAAGAGGCTCATGAATTTAAAGAAAGACTTGAAAAAGGCGAAAGATTACCTCAATTCACTTCATGCTGCCCGGGATGGGTAAAATTTGCTGAACATAATTATCCAGAATTTTTGAAAAATTTATCTACAATAAAATCACCACAACAGGCTCTTGGTACCATTATCAAAAAATTTTATTCTAAAGAAATAGGTGTAAATCCTGAAGATATTTTCGTTGTTTCAATTATGCCTTGTACAGCAAAAAAATTTGAAGCTGAACGTGATGAATTATCTGGCGAAGTGGATGCTGTAATTACAACGAAAGAACTTTCGCAATTAATTAGATCAAGCGGATTTAATCTTAAAAATATTCCGCCACTGCCTTTTGATAGACCATACGGATTATCTTCTCAAGCAGGATTAAGCTTCGGTAAAACTGGAGGAGTTTTTGGAAGTGTTTTAAAAGTGCTGGAAAAAGATTTGCAAATTACTGAAATAAAAACTCAGGAATTAGAAAAAGGTATACGTTTCACCGTTGCTACTACAAAAGATGGTAAAGAAATTAAAGGAATTGTGGTATTTGGACTCGGAAATACTAAAAAAATAATAGATTCAATCAAAAAAGGAAACTTAAATGTAGATATAGTAGAAGTAATGGCTTGTGATTACGGCTGTATTGGTGGAGGAGGTCAACCATATCCAAATGATACTAAAGCAAGAACCAAAAGAGCAGAAATTCTCAGTGAAGTTGTTGGAATTGATGTTCTAATTTCTCCAAATGAGAACTACCATATGCTTTCACTCTATGAAAAATACCTCGAAAAACCGTTAAGTCATAAATCACACGAGATATTACATACAAGATATAAAAATAGAAAAAGAATCAAAAATGGAGATATTGAAATCTTACCATTACCTATTAGTGAAAAAGAAAAAACAACTGTAAAAGTTTGTCTTGGAACTTCTTGCTATTCAAAAGGTTCATACAAGATTCTTTCAGAATTAGTAGAACTTGTAAACAAAGAAGATTGGGCGAAAAATGTTGAAATTATGGGCACTTTCTGTGTAGAAAACTGTGGAAAATCCCCAAATGTAGTTGTTAATGATAAAATAATTAGTGAAGCTACACCAGAAAAAATAAAAGAGGAGTTAATGAAAAATGTCAAAAAATAATAACAAACCTATAGAAATTCCTAAACCAACTTTTGAAAGATTAAAAAAATATCATGCACTATTACTACAAGAAAAAGATAAAGAATATATTTCTTCAGAAGAAATTGCAGAAAAACTTAATATCACCCCAGAACAAGTAAGGAAAGATTTCACATATTTAAACATTAATGGAAAACCAAAAATCGGTTATCATATACCCTCACTTGAAAAAGAATTAAGCGAATTTTTTGGCACCTGGATTCTTGATAATATAATCATTATAGGAGCTGGTAATTTAGGAAGTGCACTTGCAAAGTATAAAGGTTTTAAAAAAATCGGTATTAGAGTTGCTGCTATTTTTGATAATGACCCCGAAAAGATTGGTAGTCTTGTTGGAGAACTTTCAGTTCTTCCATTAGCTGAAATTAAAAGAGTTATTAAGCGATTTAAAGTAAAAATAGGTGTTATTTGTGTTTCAGAAAATAGTGCTCAAGAAATCGCTGAATTATTGATTCAAAATGGAATTAAAGCTATCTGGAATTTCACACCAGTTAATTTGCAAACACCCCCTGGAATAATTGTAGAAAACCAAGATATAACAACCGGCATTTTGACAATCAAACACTTAATGGAAAAAGAGTAACATCCAACATGGCCAACCTCGTACCTCCTCAGAAAAATTCTGAGGAGGTTTTTTATTATTCCTACTATTTTAACTTTTAATGTGTTTATTTACTCCAAATAGGTGGATGCAAAAATTGGTAGAATTATTTTCGAAACTCTAATATTTTTATTTATTCAAGATGTTTGTTTCAAAAAGTTCCATTAATTCCCCAACAGCCAATGTCCCCCAAAGAACAAATAAGGCAAGAATGATTTTGAACAAGTTATAAAATTTAAAATTAATCTTTTTCTTAATTTTCCTATCAAAATAAGGAAAATATATTAATGAAAGCAAGATATAAAAAATTCCTGGAATAATGCCAACAAAAAAACAATTTAAAACTCCAATTACCGCAAATAATACAAAGAAAAAATAATTGATATAATTAAAATTCTCATCTACATTTTTCATAGAATTCACTCCTCATTTTTATAATTAAACAAAAATGATTTTAATTCATTGTAATTTTTTATATACCCTTCCCCTATTATCTCCTTTAAAATATCATCACTAAATTTATGTAAAAACAAAAACACAATAAAATTGTCTTTAGAAAAACTATTTATGCCATAACAACTTAAAAAATACTGGAAATATTTATAATTTTTATTCAAACCACTTAAATATAATGCTACCCATTCATATTCAACAGGAGCAATCATGCTATCCCCAAAGTCTATTATTCCTTTATAGTTGTTAAAATCATCTACCAAAATGTGATCTTCAGTTAAATCTGCATGTATAAGCCTTATTTCTTTATATTTTTCAGGTCTGAGATTTGAAAAAACTAACATCAAATAAGTTTTTAATTTATCGGATAAAAAGTCATATTGTTCAATTTTTTTTAGTAAATTTTCTTTTTTAGTTTCAAAATAACTTTCCCAATTTCTTGAATTTATACGTTTTAATCTTTTTAAATCTATCTGATGAACTCTTTTTATGTCAAAAGCTAAATCTTTAATAATTTTTTTAGAAATTTTCGTTCCTTTTTTATACAACTGTCTTAACGGAACTCCAGGTGTATATTCAAAAATTAGATAATAAAAATTTTCTAATTTTCCGGAATAAATATTTTTATTTAAAGATCTTAATATTTCTTCTTCAACAAAAAAGTCTTCCAAAAACAGCTCCCAATAAATTTTTATAACATATTTTCCATTAATAACAAATACGGCATGAGTTCCGGGAAATGTATTTTCAATTGATTCAACTTTTAAACCTATTTTTTCAAATGCTTTTTTAATAAGATCTCTAAAATATTTTTTGTCTTGAAATATTTTTATCCATTTTTCATGACTGTATCTCATCATTCCCTCCAAACACCAATAAAATAAAATTCTTTCAATATTTCCATTTTAATATATTTCCCGAATTCTACTTTAAAATAATATAATAAAAATTAAGTAAATTTTTTATGTTATAATTATATCAGATGAGATATTTCTTATTTACCCTTATGAGAAATACTCTTGGGGGGTGTAAAAATGAAGCAATTTAAAATTCTAATCTTCTTAATCATAGTTTTTATTCCTATTTTTTTAGCTGCTGATAATTTTGAACTTAATATTGTAAATAAAAACATTTTACCAGTTTATTCTAACAACTCAATAATCTTCTACGATATTTCTAATCCTACTGTCCCTCAAAAAATTTCTGATTTTCCAATAAAAAATATTAGAAAAATTTATACTAAAGAAAACCTAATATTTATTATTTCTGACAAACTACATATTTTAGATTTAAAAAAACCTTTATCTCCTACATTAATTTCAACACTTGAATTTGAAGATTATATTAGCGATATTTATATTGATAATGATTTTTTATTTGTTGCTTGTAAAAAAAATGGATTGTTTATTTTTAATATCAAAAACCCAATAGAACCCAAGTTAATAGGCAAGTGGGATGCTTTTCTTAACAAAGAATTGTGTGATATTGAAGTAAAAAATGGGTATGCATATTTAGCCTTAAATAATTTTGATAAAAACGTCGCATATTTTTATTTAATGGACTTAAGTAATCTTTCAAAACCTTACGTGATTAAAACCTGGCATGAAAATGATACAACGTATAAATATCTAAAAATATATAACGATAAATTGATTTTTAATGGGAGTAATTCCATTGATTTTCAAATATATGATATAAAAAACAAAATTCCACTTTGGGAAAAAAGTGTTCTCATAAATAAGTATCTCAAGATTTATTTCAACAATAAACCTTTTATATTTTCACAACAGGATTTATTTTTCATCAATAATTACATAATTGAAATACTTAAAGGTTATGGAATAGCAGTATATAATGATCTTTCTCCATCCAATGTTAGGTATATTCCAATAAGTAGAAATGTTATTAATATTAGTGCTAAAGATAATTATCTGTATGTTTCAACAGATAATAATGAGTTAAAAATAATTAATTTAAAAAGTATTCATTTTGTAAATTTAAAAAACGAATATAAAGAAAATGCAAAATTTTCTGATATGGCCATTAAAGAAGATTTTTTATTTACTATTTCTATGAAAAAAGATTCCCTGGATATTTTTGATATCAGCAATGAAAATATAAATAAGATTATCAGCTATAAATTAAACTTTATTTCTAACCCACTTAATATAGAAATTGATGGAAATTATGCATATATTGTAGGAGATTATGGCCTTGAAATTGTTGATATTAGTATTCCTGCTTCCCCACAAACTATCGGAAGATTTCCCCACAAAAGAATTTTTGATATAAAAGTATCAGAAAACTTTGCAATTGTGAAAGACCAGGATGGCAATATTTTCTTACTTGATTTAAGTAGTTTTCTCAAACCAAATTTTATTGATAAACTTAAAATTTGGTATAAAAAAAGAAAATACCCAAACAACTACGCTCTTCCTGAAAAAAGAATTAGCTTGGATATTAAATATTTTAGTAGTTTAATTAAAAAAGAAGATTATTTATATATTTTGGGAGATAAATTTTTAAAAGTTGATATTAAAAAGCCATCAAAACCTAAAATTATTGAAGATGTTTCTAATGAGGAATTTAAAAATCTAGATGAAGAAAAAACACTTCTTTTAACAGAAGATTTTAAAATAATTTTAAATGATATCAAAAACCTCAAGCAATCAGTAATCAAAGTACATTCAAGTCTTGGAGGAGGAGGCACTTATTCAGCTATTATAGAAGACAATTATTTGTACTTGCCAATTATTCCTTATACTATCTTAGTTTTTGAAATTAGCGACTTAGAAGATCCAAAGCTTATTGCATCATTTGATGAAAAATTAGATTACGAATATGATCTAAAAACTAAAAATAGTTATCTTTTTACTTCTGGAAATAATGGAATTAAGTGTTATGACATCTCCGGCTTAACTAAAAAACCTGAAATAATAACAATAAAAATTAATAATGAGAATGATTAAGAAAGAAAAATTTTGTAAATTATAACTTAGATTTGTCTAAAAAACTCAATCAGTTAACCCTGCAATAACAGCAAATCTTTTACTTGTTTTTTCTTTTCTATATGAATAAAAATATTCAGAATATTTGTATGTATCTATCATTGAAATTTCAATGTTTCTTACTCCAGTTTCATATATTTGTTCTTCGGCTATACTCCATAAGTTAATTAAAAACTTTTCTCCTTTTTGAATTATAAATTTTCCTCCAAACTTGATATAGAATTTTTCAGCTACATCAATGCCAACCTCAAAACTTTCTGGACCAATTGAAGGACCAATACTTACAAAAATATTTTCGGGCTTACTTCCAAATTCGTCAATTAATTTTATAATCAGAAATTTTGGCATATCTATTAATGTACCTCGCCAACCTGAATGAGCAACACCTACAACATTTTTAATAGGATCGTATGCAATTATCGGCATACAATCAGCATATTTTGTAGTTAAAAAAACCTCTTTATCATCGGTGACTAAACCATCAGTTTCACTAATTTTATTTTCAAAAAAATTTCCTTGAAGGTCTTCTTTATTAACATATGCTAAATTATTGCTATGAACCTGATCAGTGAATATGAAATTTTCCAAATCAATCCCCAGATTATTTGACAAAATCTTATAATGTTTCATAAAATCTGGATTTTTAAATGATAAATCCAAATCTTGTATATTATAAATTTCATTATTTACTTTCTTTGCCGTAATTATATGAAAAAGGTTTTTAAATTGAAGTAAAAGCCTAGATTTACATAAAAATAATCCATTTATTTCTTTGCAAACATAATTACCTATTTGCATAGATTACCTCCTAAAACTTAATTTTTTTCAAATTTATAAACACATTAAAAATACCAAACAATGAAATAATAAGGATAACATTAAAAATGTAACTTTAAAACCAATTAAATCTGCCATTTTTCCAAATAATGGAAATAAGATTATCATATAAAAACTATAAACCATGGAGCACATGGATAATATAGTAGCCCTTTTATCATTTTCAATATTTTTATTAACAAAATCATAGTAAACAATTAAAAGAATACCCGTAATTCCACTCATGAGAATATTAAAAATATATGGGAATTTAGTTGCAAGCCCAAAAGAAAATAGTGCATATATTAATGGTAAGACAATTAAAATTTTTCTGATGCCAAATTTTCTTTCAATCTTGTGTGTCAAGTATGAAAAAAAGGCCCCAAACAATCCAGAAACTGCCATAATAATGCCTATTTCAAACTGGTTAAATCCAATAGAGAAAAAATAATTTTGAAGATAAAAAAACAGTATAGTTCCAAAAACAAATATACCTTCTACAAAAAATATCAAATACAAAACATCGACCTTATTTTTTTAATATACTAAACTTTCATATGCATTTTTAAAAACTGCCTTAAAAGTTTTTATTTGATGCTCTTCTTTTATCTTTGGTTCAACAAAAGTCATTGAATGAAAAAGTGCAGCTAATCCTAAAATACAAGCATTAATAAAAGCTAATTCATACTTTATTTTTGCCAGATAACCTCCAAAAATGTATCCAGATATCATCCCTATCTGTGTAAGAACTTCTATTTTTCCAGCAATTTTCATATATTCCTTATCTTTTTTTATTTCTTTTAATGAATCATATAACAATGCCTGACCTGCTCCAGATTCAAGATTATATGAAAGTGCCATTAAAGCCATTGCAAAAGCAAATTGGTAGAAATTATTTCCAAATAACATAGATATATTAGATAAAACCCACATTAATCTTCCTAAGATTCTACTTGCTTTTCTGCCATAAATATCAGCTATTGCTCCAGTAGGTACTTCCATTAAAAAAGAAGCAATATGAAAAATTGCTTCAAGAATACCTATTTGAGTTAAACTCATTCCTTTAAAAGCTAAATAAAGCATCCATACAGTTGCGATAGGATTAAAACTATTTAGGAATGTATATATATATTCCTTAATAATATTCTTTTTAAGTTTTAAAATATAAGTTTTCGCCATTTTCTCCATTAATTAAATTAAAAATTCATTAATTAAATTATCTTCCTTGTCCCATAAATTCATTAGAATTTCTTTTTCAAACTCTGCATTTAAGATTTCTTTTTCAAGTTCATCTCTTGCAATTTCAAATTTTCTTTTTAACTCCTCATCTTTAGAAATTTTTTGCACCAGATTTCTTCTTTTATTCCAGTAATTTTCTGCACTACTTACTTCATCTTCGCTGTATAAAAATTCATTAAATGCTATAGGTTTAAATATTGAAGAACAAGATCTGGGACTTAATGTTGCATATATTTTAATTTCTCCATCTTTTAATTTTACTACAAAACTTCCTGTTGTTTCGCTTGATATTAGACTCCAGGAATGCATACAAATACTTTTCAAAGAACCATTTATAAAGTTTTTAGAATCGGTATGAATCCTCAAAATGTCAATCATATTTTTTATATCAATTTTTCCTTGCAAACTTTTAAGTTTTGAATAAGTAATATTACGTCTAAAATCACCCGAAGAAATTTTTGCAAAAAGCTTTTTTTCAAATGTTTTTTTAAAATCAATACCTTTTTCAAACGATGACTCATCATAATTATCTCTTAAAGTTATTGAATTTGAAATAGAATAAATATCTTCAACTTTTTTGTATGCCCAGTCTTTTCCAGCGGTTTCAAGAACATAAGCTTCTTCAAAATCAGCTATAAGGTATGAATTATCGTAAAATAAATTTTTTGTATATCCACACTTTCCACCTTGTCCGTATTTTTCTAAAATTTCAATAATTACATTAATTGCTTCTTTTGCACTTTTTGATCTTTCAAGTGCAAGTCTTATATAATCCATACCAATCAATGATTTTTCTTTTGAAATTAATTTTGTAAATACTGCCTCATTTCCTATAATAACTCCATATTCATTAACTCCCATTTCTGCTCCCCAAATCCAAGAGGGTTTGAATAATATGCATGCATACGTCTCTGGTACCTGATCAATTTCAATATATGTGCACTTTACTTTTTTCTCTTTGTGATTCTTTCTTTTTACGAAAATCCCTATATGAGGTTCTGAAGGTTCTCGATCGCTATTTTTAGCAAAAATAACTGAATTATCAACCGTTGAATTTTTCAAAGCAACCATAGTATCACACATAAAAATACCTCCATTTTAATTTATTTTTAAAAAATAGTTGATAATGCTATTATAAGCTGTGAAGCAAAGTAGCTTCCAAGAATAACTATTTCAGAATATCTAAAATTTTTTACAAACTTCTGAATTGCTAATAGGAAATCCGAAAACACAAATAATCCTCCAGCTAGTGGTAGAAGTAATCTTAAATAATATATTTCTTTAAACACAGGTGAAAATGAAAAGGAAAACATCGTTCCAATTGCAATTACATATACTAAAATAGGAATTTTTAAATCACCAGTATTTTTAAACAAAATTCCAAAATAAAGGATTAACAAAACAGTATAAACTAATAAAAAAACGAAAATATTTGGCATACCAAACTTCAATGAAAATCCTATAGAATAAAAAATATGTCCAATTAAAAAAGAGAGCATTCCATATAAAAATTTTTCTTTAAATTCTAAAAATATATCTCCTAACATTCCAAAAAATAAACCACCAACAATTAAAAACTCAAAGCCAGTTGTATTAAACAAAGCAATCAACAAACACGCAAATGTAGTTAAAGCTTTTAAGATAACTGCATTTTTATTCTTTAATTTTAAAAAAATTGTCAAGATTCCCAATAAAACTACTAACAAGGAAAAATAAAAAGCGAATTTAAGGTTTTTATTTTTCTTCCAGCTATAGATTTTTTCAACTTCATTTCTTGTCCCGGTTGAGTTATTAGAAAGATAACTAATATATTCGGTATTTGGTAATGGTTTATTTGAAAACATATGGTTCCAAGTACTAACATAAATTACTATATTATCTCCATCTTTTTCAAAATCTTCTAATGGAATTTCTTTGTAATTATGCAAATTTTCCGTTTGAAAGTATGAAGAAGAATTAGCATAGTCATCTTCAAAAATCGCACTACTATCAGTAACAAAAAATGTTTCTATATCATATAGTCGCCCCCATTTAAACAATCTATAAATATCATAAATAAAATCTATGAAAGGATTGGGATAATCCTCATCCCAGAATACAACTGTTATTTCTATTTTGCTTTCATGTTCAAATGTATAAATATCTAAAACGGCGTTTTCTTTATCAAACTCTGGAATTTTTAACTCAAATCGAATAGAAAAAGTTAATACTGAAAAAATTAAAACACAAATTATTATAATCAATCTTTTCATTTTCTCACCTTCTAACTGATATAAATTATTCTTTTTTCAAAATAATTGCTCTAAAACAGGTAGGTAAGTACAAAATATTGTGTAAAAACTCTCCTACTTTTCAAATTTATAGATATAATAAGACAAACTTACACAAGATGACTTTGAATTTTGAAAATAGTAAATGTTTAGATCATTTCTTAGAGTTGTCTTCTCCAAACCCTTTGTAATAATGAAACAACAATAACAGACCCAAAAGCTATCGTTCCAAGTTTTCCTCCTGCTCCTCCAAGATATGAGAATGTATAGATAAACGTTAATGCACAGATTATCCCTGCAAGAATCATGTAAAATTCATTTGGTATCCGTTCTTTGCTCGACATACCTGCAAACGAAGCGCAAATAACTATTGTTGCAAAAAGTTCGCCAAATTCTGAATAAATCTGTGGAAGCAATAATCCAGCACTTATTCCTACAGCTGCAGAACTCATAACGGGATCGCGTTGCAGTCGAACATTTAAAACGTACGTAACCACTGCACCCAAAACGGAGAATATTATTATGAGCGGTGCAATATCCCAACCAGGTCTCTGCACTTTCAGAAATTCTTTTTCAGTCAGTACTACAGAGATTGCAACACCAATTAAAGCAATTGTTCCAAGTTTTCCACCAAATCCAGTAAATACATACTTAGTTGTTAGATATACAATTGCAGCAATAAGGGCTGCCACAATAACATGTACATAACCATGAAATATCTCACTTGAGCTCATTCCAATAAATGCACCACAGTATATTGCTGCACCATAAGCAGGGAAAAACAATGCGCCAAAAATTCCAACAAGCCCGGCAGCCAAAACAGCTCCAAATCCAACCTCATGATTTAAACCGTATGTAGTAATCGCTCCAATTAAAAGGCCTAAGAAGTTTATAAGGTTGATATACCACCTAGAATGCCTAGTGTCTGTTACTCCTTTTGTTTCTATTTTACTTGATTTACCAGGCAAATTCTTCTTACTTAAAAAACGTTTTATTTCTTTGATACTGCCTAACAAAAGCATTATAAACAATACCATGAACACAAAAAGAATTAAATTTAAACCATGCGAAGCTAAAGCTTCAAATATGCTTACAAAAAATAAAATAGTCACTTTAGCGGTTAAAAATAAAGCACCAATGAGAGATGATAACATATTATCCCACCCAAAATTAGCATATTTCGAAGTAATTTTAACATAAATAGATAAAAAAACAGAAATCCAAGCTAAAAAACAGCTTATACCATTTTTCTTTTTGCTTGATTTTTTATTATACGAATTTTATTCCACTATTCTTAGCATTCTTTAGCAAATATTGCCATTAATTTAATACACTTGATCATCCTCTGTATTGATAAGCTTCAAACTCTTTTTTACTCAGGACAAGGGTTATACTTCGTAAAAAACACACCAATCTCGATAAAGCTTTTATATTCATAAGCTATGAACACTACAATTACACCAGCAGATAAAACACCTTGCAATGCTTGATAAAAAATGCAAGATCATATCCAAAGAAAATGCTTTCTTAACATAATACGCTGGCAATCAGTTTGCAGAGATGGATTTGGAAAGTATAAAAGATTCCTTTGAGCTTGAGGAAATTGAGATTAAATTACTTGTTAAGAAGTTCAAATTTCTCATCGGAGTTTTCATCTTTGTAAAACACCATAGAGAAAGTTTAAAAAACCATAACAATCTCAAAAAACTTCAAATTCAACAGATTATCCTATTACATTACGGTGTTTTAGTTACAAAAGGAAAAGTTAAAGAGAATTGACTGGCAAAAAATGATAAAATATTAGTTGAAGTATGTAATGAGAAATAGTAATTTTTTATTTGAAGAATATAATACCATGTTTTTTAAAAGGTACAAAACAAGAAAAAATATGATTTTAAAAGATCCATTTTATTTTTGATAATAAACAATTATTCATCCCGAAAATTTAAAAGATACTTCTCAGATAAAAAGAGAGTGTGTAAAATGATTCCTAAATTCTATGAATCACTTAAGCTTATCTAACAGTACCTATCAGATAGTCAAGAATCGTTAGAGCTGATGCTGAAGTATATAAAGTAAAGTACTTTAATGTAAAAAAGTGGAAAAAATCAAACTCTTCTTAAAGGAAAAGGTGGAATATATTACTCACATAGCTCAGCTAGGGGTACTTAGTTAAGATGGGATTATTGGCTTTTTCAATAGGTTTTTTAATTAAAACAAAACTAAAATACAAACAAAAAGATTTAGATGATTTTTTGGTTATAAGATAATCGTTATTTATTAATAGTGGTATTATACGTTTTAATTTTACCAACAAAAAGGAGGCTCTAACTATGAAAGAAAATTCCTGGAAGATTTTTTTCAATCGACATGCTCCAAATTATATGGATGAAGTTTTCACAAAAAACACCAAAAAAGAGGTGGATTTCATTGAAGAAGAATTAAATCTACCTAAGGGTTCACTCATACTCGATGTTGGATGTGGTACAGGGCGACATGCCATTGAACTTGCAAAGAGAGGATATAAAGTAACAGGCATAGACATCTCTGAAGAAATGTTAAAAGAAGCTAAAAAAAGATGCAGAGAGGAAGCAGTTTCTGTAAATTTCAAACAGTCAGATGCCACCGATTTCAAGGTTGAGGAATTATATGATGCTTGTATTTGTCTTTGTGAAGGAGCTTTTGGACTCTTATCTGAAGGAGAAGATCCATTAGAAAGAGATATGAAGATTCTCAGAAATATAAATCAAGCTTTAAAGCCAGGTGCAAAGTTTCTATTAACAGCTCTGAATGGTCTTAGAATGATAAGAATTTACAATGATGAAGATGTGAAAAATGGTGTTTTTGATCCTATCAATATTGTTGAAAACCATCCTATGTCTGATTACATTAAGGATGCACCTGAAGATCTTATACTTAGGGAAAAGGGGTTCGTTCCTACCGAGCTGATTCACATGTTAAAAACCATGGGATTTTTGGTTGAAAACATCTGGGGAGGAACAGCTGGATCATGGAATCGTGAAGAACTTAAAATGGATGAAATGGAGATCATGATTGTGAGCAAGAAGATACGAGATTGTTTTTAACACTGTTACAAAGTAAAAAAATACGGATGTATGTCTCACATCCATAACATTCCAACCAAATATTATGCTTATTTAAATTTTAACTTAGACCCAAACATTCACTTTTTTTACATTTTGTTTTTAATGAGATTTATATGAATGATCTACTATAGTGGTAAGTTTTTCATTGTTTATGCTTTTTTTGTATATTATCAAAGCAAGATATCAGACAATTTCTTCCAAGTAAACCTGTGTTGGGTATAAAAATCAAGATAAAAAAGTAGTATTATTTTTGATGAACTTTAGAACCTTTTCCTGGTCTCAATACCTTCCTTTTTACATATTTTCTAAAATTTGAATATGTCCCAATCACACCCCCTTCTTCATCTTTCAACCTTTCATATGCCGCTCTAATTGTAATTCCTTTAATTGAAATTAACGTTGCTATTTTTTCAAAATACTTATCCAGTTTACTGGGTTTGTTTCTAGTTTTAGGTTTTCCCTGATAACCGTTCCAATATTTCTTTACTGTCCTTCTATCAATTCCATATATTCTGGCTTATTCAGAAAAGTTAGGTTTCAAATCCATCTCTCTTAACATTTGCAAATGTTGTTTGATTTTTTCCACTTTTGGTATCCCTCCTTCCAAAAGAAAGATACCATTAATGTACAATTTTGTACATCTTTATTTTCCTCTTTTTTTTTCGTATTTTACCATTTACATTATTCTTGCCTCAATGATTTTTTAAACTATTCTTTAGTATTTGATTTCTTACATTTCTCTTTTTTCTACAACAAGGATATTGTCTTTTTATAGATATTTTTTCGATTTACTAACTAAAAGGTTTTTAACAAAAAATTCTTTAGTTTTCATCACATTTATTCGTTCTTTCTCATCATAAAACTTCGGATAATTTTTATTTGTTAATTTTTATTCATTTATTAATAACAACATCCTTGACCTATAATAACCTTATCCCAAACCTTTTCTACATTTTGAATTAAATTTAGTCATAAAAAATCTTTATTTTTTTAGTGTTAGAATATACTCAATCAAAAGACCCACTCCTATTCCAATAAACAAAGAAGCTACAAAGTACAATCCAGATTTGGGTAATAAAATAAAACCTACTCCCAATCCTATTAAAGTTGTTGCTCCTACAATTAATCCACTTTTTGCCATAAAAATCCCCCCTTTTTCATAGTTGAATTTTTCAAATCAAATGGCTCATACTTTATTTTTGGTAAAATCTTACTTTAAAATAACTTTCATCACAACTGGGTTGTGATCAGAATTTTCAAATTGTAAATCTAAATTTTTAACCCATTCTACATCTATATTTGGAGATACATAAAAACCATCAATTACTGTAACAAATGTTTTGTTTTCTTCGTATGGAGCACTAACTGATCTATTTGTCGGAACAGTTTTATCAAAAGCCCATTTCCAACCTTGAAGTTTTAAAGATTCAGGCAATTCAACATAGAATTCTGGTTTTGTTTCTGTATATTCAAAATTACTATCTTCAACTAATTCACTATTCCAATCTCCTCCAATAATTACATAATTTCCTTTTTCATATTCATCACTTGCAACCTTCAAAATATAATCAAGTTGTTGTTTTCTCAACTTTCCACCAGAATCATATGCACTGGGATGAATATTCAAAACAACTAAATTTTTCCCATTATACGTAGCAAAGCGAGTAAGCAACAAACATCTATCCAGCTGAAATAACTTAGTAGGCCATGAATATTCTCCAGGTAAAGAAATTCTCTTTGCTTCAAGAATCACATATTTTGAGATAGTGGAAAGTCCAGAGCTTACTTTTCCCATTGGTTTAAACAATGGAACTGGAACAAAAGAAACTTTATAATTATAAGCAAACACAACATTGTATTGATCATCAAAAATATTATCTATTAGATATTCAAGTTCGTCAATATAATATGATCTTTTACTATTTCTATCAATCTCCTGTAATAAGTAGATATCCGCTTTATTTCTTAAAATTGTATTTGCTATTCCTGCTAAATATTTTTCTACATATTTTTTAGGTGGAACTGAAGTTTTACCTCCATCCATAAAAAAATCCATTTCTTTACCAAGTCCCGCATATCCAATATTCCAATCAAATATTACTAGAGATGAAGAATCTAAAGTAATATTAGAAACATTTTTTACATCTAAATTTTCAACGCTTTTAGGTTTGTAATCAGTGAAAGTTCCTAACAATATAACTCCAATCAAATAAGTTAAAAATATTCCCAAAATTATTAAAAAATAAAATACAAAAGTTTTTAATGTGCTTCTTTTTTTACTAATTCTTTTCCCCATAAATTCACCCCTTTTATTTTACTCAATTTTTTCTTCTTGACTTTCTATCTTCTTCAATTCAATACTTCTAGCTTTCATAATATTTTCCTTAATATCATCATTTGCATTTCGAATAGTTGCTAATGCTCTATCGATAGCAGATGTTTTTTTGTTAATTTTTTCAAGAATTTGGAACAAAGAAGAAACTATTTGCTTATATTTTCCAATATCTCCCTCTTCTTTAAGCCTTATATATTTATCCTGCAATGTATGAGCTATGACAAAGACATCTTTGTAACTGCATACAAACACATTGTTTTCGCGACCCAAACCAACTAATTCTGGCGCAACCTCTAAAATGGCTTCCGGTACTACTAAAATGCAGCTATCTATGGTATTCAAAAGATTTTGATATTTTTGAACCCTTTGAATTTCTTTTTTTACTTTATTTATAATTTCTTTTTTGAGCTTTTCTCTTTCGTTTATATCTTCTTTTTCATTATATCTACGTAAAAGCTCAAAAACATCTGGAAGTTTGGAATCAATTGGAATATATTTTCCGTCACCAAGATCCCAGGCAAATTCTACTTCTCCATTCTCAGTTTTTAAATTTGTTTTAATTAATCCTACTTTTATTGATTCTTTAAGTGCATCTTTTAAAAGAACCTCACCAGTCATACCACGGGTTTTGGTTCCAGAAACTGTTTTTGTAAACATAGAGATCATTCTTTTCATGTCTTCTATCTGTGCATCTCTTCTTTTTTCAATTTCTTCTCTTGATTTTCCCTGTTCAATTAAAAATTTTTCTGTACTTTTTTTCTGTTCTTCAAAGAAATTTCTCATTTGTTCAACTAGTTCATTTATTCTTTTATCTTTCTGCTCGTCTATTTTTATGGTTTTTTCACTTAATTCAGAAAATAGCTTGTGTGTGTTTTCTATAAACTCTTTAAATCTTTTATCCTTTTCCTCATTTAATTTCTCTCTTTGTTTTTCAGCTTCTAATCTAGCTTTTTCAATTTCCTCATATTTAGCTTTTAATTCAGCTATCTGAATTGAAAGATTGTTAATTATAGAAAGTTGGGAAGATATTTCTTCCGTATTTTTATCACTTTTACCATTCTTATAACCAAATTTGTATCCTATAAAAAGCCCAACTAAAAAACTTAATGATAAAAATATAATTAAAAATATGGAATCTATCATAAAATCACCTCTCTTGATTTTTTACCTGTGAAAAAAGCCAATTTATCATTACCTTATCTTCATACGCTAAAACCCACGATGCATGAGGATTTAATTTTCTTGATAGAAGTAGCTCATTTGGTTATTCTGTATATTTAACATCTCCACCAAAACTTTTAATTTTTTTAAAAATATTCCTTGAAAAATCTACAGGAACCACCGGATCATCTTCAGCATGAAACAACCATAGAGGAATATCTTTATATTTTGAAACTTTATTCAAGTCGCCTCCACCACACACAACCACATCCGCAGCAATTTTTTCGGGAAATTCAGAGAGTAATGTCAAAGTCCCAAGCCCATCCATAGAAAGACCAGTAATGTAAATTCTATTAGGATCTATTGGATATTCATCTTTTATTTTGTTAATCAACAACATAACAGTATATAAAAGTGAATTAGCTTCAAAAATAAGCTCATTCTTATTACATCTGCCCCACCATCCATTTTCAGGACATTGAGGCGATAAAACAAGGATTTTTTAATTGAACTTCTGGGGTTGCCCAAATAACAGCACCTTTATTTGCAGTAATTTGTTTTTCATTATCTTTACCACGTTCACCAGCGCCATGTAGAAATACAACCAATGGGTATTTTTTGCTTTTATCAAAATTGGGAGTGTATAATCTATAAGGAAGAGTTATAAATTCATCTTTATATTCAAAAGCTTTAAATAATTCTAAATAATTCAAATTAACCACCTCTTTTATATCAAATTTTATCACATTTACTTAAAAAATATTAATTAATCTATCAAAAGGAGTGATGAATTTGACACTTATAGATATTAAAAAGGAAATTAAAAAACTTGAAAATAAAGAAAAAGCTAAATTTGCCAAAAAATACTTTAAAGCTTTTCCTGGGGGATATGGAGAAGGAGATGAATTTCTTGGAATAAATATGCCAGTTTTAAGAAAACTAGCAAAAAAATATTCAAACATCTCTTTTGAAGAAATTGAAGAACTTTTAAATTCTAAATTTCATGAAGAAAGAGTTCTAGCACTTTTAATTTTATCTATAAAATCAAAAACAGACCTAGAAAAATGCGTACAAATATATTTAAAAAATATTCATAAAGTCAACAATTGGGATTTAGTTGATGGTTCTGCTCCAGAAATTTTAGGTCCTTATCTAAAAAACAAGGATAAGTCATTATTATATGAATTTGCAAATTCAGAAAATATTTGGAAACAAAGAATATCAATTTTAACAACATTCTACTATATTAAAAAAGGTGATTTTTCCGATGCAATAAAAATAGCAGAAATTTTAATTTCAAAAAAAAGACATGATTTAATAAACAAAGCAGTTGGTTGGACATTAAGAGAAATAGGAAAGAAAAATAAAAAATTACTAATTGATTTTTTAAAAAAACACTATAATAATCTATCCAGAACTACAATAAGATACGCTATCGAAAAATTCGATAATGATGAAAGAAAAAGAATTTTAAAAGGTATTTTTTAGAAAGTAATGTAAATATTTTTATTAAAAACATTTTAAATTTTATACTTCTATTGACGATATTCGAATATTTTTATATAATTATAAATGAAATATTTCACAAAGGAGGGATATCTTGTTTGAAAACTCTTTTAAACTATCACCAGAAGAATTCGCTGATATTTTAAAGATTCTAGCACATCCAACACGTTTGAAAATTTTAAAATATCTTTCAGAAAAACCACATTGTGTTTGTAAATTACTTGAGAAAATTAATGTTAGTCAGCCTAATCTCTCCCAACATCTTGCAATTTTAAGAAATACTGGTTTTATAAAGGATGAAAAAAAAGGTAATATGGTTTTCTATCACTTAATCAAGACTCCAGTTATAGAAATAATTTTAAACTTTTTGTCTTTAGAAAAGGAGGAAGAAGTTAAATGAAAGAATTCATCACTATATTACTTATTTTCCTTATTTTTTATTTCGTTCCTTTCCAATCAGAAACGATAAGTCAAAGTATTTTGAATGGTTTTTATATGCTTCAGGAGTACGCACGACAACATGTTTTGCTTTGTTTAGTTCCAGCATTTTTCATAGCTGGAACAATAACCGTAATGTTAAAAAAAGAAGCAATTTTAAAACTTTTGGGACCTAATGCGAAACGAATAATTTCTTATCCAGTTGCAGCAATTAGTGGTGGAATTTTAGCAGTATGCTCATGTACAATACTTCCATTATTTGGTGGCATTTACAAAAAAGGTGCTGGAATTGGCCCTGCATCAACTTTTTTATTCAGCGGTCCAGCTATAAACATTGCAGCAATTTTTCTAACTGCAAGAGTTCTAGGATGGAATATAGGACTTGCTAGATTAATTGCTACAATTACTGCTGCAATTTTAATTGGTTTAATTATGGAATTTTTATATCAAGAAAAGGGAAGTGGAGATTTTATTAATTTCGACAATAATTCAAATTCTACAAAAGGAATTATTTTCTTTTTATTGCAACTTTCTTTTTTAATAATTGGTGGTTTAAAAATCAACACTAAAGTTAAAACTTTTTCAATGGTCTCGCTTGGTATAATCATTACACTTATGGCATTATTTGCATTTAAAAAAGACGAAACAAAATCCTGGTTAGAAGAGACCTGGGATTTTTCGAAGAAAATTCTTCCTTATTTGTTTATAGGAGTTTTTTTTGCTGGAATACTTACTAAACTTCTACCTGAAAATATTGTAACTTCTTTGCTTGGCAAAAATAACCTTCTTTCTACTTTTTTTGCTTCAATTATAGGTATGTTTATGTATTTCGCAACTCTTACCGAAGTTCCAATAGTTCAGGCTCTAACCGAACTTGGAATGGGAAAAGGGCCTACACTTGCGTTATTAATGGCTGGAAATTCTCTGAGTCTTCCGAGTATGATAGTTATTACCAAACTATTTGGTAAAAAGAAAGCTTTTACATATTTTTCTTTAGTAGTAATTTTTTCAACAATATTTGGTTTAATATACGGAAAAATATAAGGAGGTGTTTTTCATGGCAATAAAAGTAGAAATATTGGGAAGTGGATGCGCAAGATGTAAACAAACAGCCAAAATTATGGAAATTGCGTCAAAAGAACTTGGAATTGAGGCTGATATTGTAAAGGTTGAAGATATTAATGAAATAATTGAAAGAGGTGTTATTTCAACACCAGCAGTTGCAATTAATGGAAAAATTGTTTTGTCAGGTAAAATTCCTAGTTTAGATGAAGCAAAAAAACTGTTGAAAACGTAGAATATTTTAATCTTTTCGTGCCGCAAAAAGTTCGGCACCTGATAAGAAATACTTTGAAAGCTTAAAAAATAAAATTAACATTGGTATACTAGCAATTACAGCAGCAGCCATCAAAGCACCTTCATCAGTATATTTTTCTGATGCAAATTGTATTATAAATAAGGGTATGGTTTTTTTCTCCGGAGTTTGGACAACAAGCAAAGGCCAAATTAAATTATCCCATTGCGCCCTGAAAGTTAAAATGGCTAATGTTGTAATTGCCGGTAAACTGTTTGGAAAAATAACTTTCCAAAATATACCAAATTCAGTTGCTCCATCAATTCTAGCAGCATCAAGTAATTCTTCTGGAAATGTTATTAAATATTGTCTCATCATAAAAATACCAAAAGCATTCATCAAAAGTGGAACTATAAGACTGCATATGAATCTTGCAATCCTATTTTGTCCACGATTAAAAACAAAGACAGAGCATTATTGCTTCAAAAGGTATCATCATAATACTTAATATAAGTATCAAAACAAGCATTATTCTCTTAAACCTAAATTTCCAAGTCTATACAATAACAAAGAACTTAAAAATACCGTCCCAACGGTTGTTAATGAAGCAACTTTAAAGGAATTAATTATAGTTCTTCAAATGGAAACTTTCTATCACTAACTTCCAAAGCCATCTCATAGCTTTGACAATGAAAATTAGCTAGAATTCATAGAAACACTTTATTAAAATGCAAAATAATTATATCTCATTTATACATCAAAATAATTTTCAAATTCCTTAGGATGTGGTACAGAATTTATTTCCCTAAGTTCCTTATACTTTTCATTAATCCAATGTGTTAAAAGTTCTTTTGGAAATGTTTTTAAATATTCATTATCTTTTTCTAAAGCGAAAAGTGCGGCATCCAAACTTGGAGCAAGAGGTTTAATATTTTCCTTATATGCATCACCTTCAAATGGGCCAAAACCTTCTTTTGTTGGATCTAAATTTTTTCTAATTCCATCTATACCTGCAAGAATCATTGCAGAAAAAGCAAGATATGGATTGCAAGATGCATCAATTGTTCTAAATTCTATTCTTCTCTTTTTTGGATCTTTTACATATGCAGGTATTCGAATCGCAGCGGTTCTATTTGCAAGTGCAAATACAGCATTAGTTGGTGCTTCAAATCCTGGTACAAGTCTCCTATAAGAATTTGTAGAAGGATTTGTAAAAGCCATAACTGAATTGGCATGTTTCAACAAACCTGCAATGTAAGATAAGGCAGTATCTGATAAATTGTAAATCTTTTCACCATTAAATATATTTTCTCCATTTTTAGTTAAAAACTGGTGTACATGCATCCCATTACCTGCTTCATCATATAGTGGTTTAGGCATAAAAGTAACTACAAATCCATAATCTTTTGCAACTTGTCTTGCAACATATTTCACTAAAAGAGTATAATCAGCTGCCTTTAAAGCATCAACAAAGTTAAGCTCAATTTCTACTTGACAACTTCCAACTTCATGATGATGATATTTTACAGGAACTCCATATTCTAATAGCTTATTAACTATTTTATTTCTTACTTCCATCAAAGTATCAAAGGGTGGAATTCTATGATAACCTCTTTTTTTACCAATAAAATATTCTCCTCTTTTTTCAGCGTTCCAAAATCCTTCTGAACTATCTATTTTTACACTTATATCATTATTGGTAATACTGTATTTTACATCTTCAAAAATATGAAATTCATATTCTGGACCAAAATAAACATTATCAGCAATTTCTTTAATTGATTTTAATGTTTGTTTTAAAATGTTTCTTGGATCGTGCATAGAGGGCTCTCCAGTAATAGCATCATGAACATCACAAATCATTGATAAAACTTTTTCTTCACCAAATTCTTCAATAATTGCAGTTTGAGGGTCTGGTAACAAAATCATATCGCTATTTGAAACTTTTGCATAACCGAGATTTGATGCATCAAAACCAATACCTTCTACGAAGGTTTTTTCTGAAAAATTAGTTCTTGCAAGTGTTACATGTCTCCATCTGCCCCAAAGGTCAACAACTTTTAAATCAATAAAATTTATTTTTTCTCTCTCAACAAGCTCTAAAATTTGCTTTATTTCCATCGCGCACCTCCAACTTTTTTAAAGTTATTCAATTAAAGTCTAACATTAAAAACTAAATATTTCAAATTCACTAAAACTTATTAAAATCCAATAAAATTAAATTTATTTTCAAATCCTTAAAATATCTATTTAGAACTTTTTTATGCTATATTTTATATTGGAGGGAAAATATGAAATGTCTTATTATTTCTTTACTGTTCTTTCAATTATTAATATTTTCATTCAATTTTTCACTTTTCGGCCATCATGGAGCTATCTGGCAATTAAAAATTTCAGAAGATATGCTTTATTCATCTGGTTCAGATGGAACAATTAATATTTGGAATATAAATACTGGAAATCTAATCTCTTCAATTTATTCTCATAATTCCTGGGCTAGAAGTTTATTTATAGATGAAAAGTTTATCATCTCTGGGGGATACAAA
>Ga0190330_1000027_pt1 | contig 36484 bp, 73 predicted proteins | sample 48720434_MG_FD_161654 | JGI IMG/M metagenome (GOLD analysis project Ga0190330, IMG submission 161654) | Hydrothermal vent sediment bacterial communities from Southern Trench, Guaymas Basin, Mexico - 4872-04-3-4_MG | ecosystem: Environmental > Aquatic > Marine > Hydrothermal vents > Sediment ...
AACGTTATTGGATTTGACAGGAACAACTTTTAGTGTAAATGAAGGAACATTAACAAATGGAAAATTATGTACCTATGTTACAGGAACTGGAATTGTTTGTAATTCAGACGATTCAGATACAACTTATACTGCGGGGGATTATTTATACTTAAGTGGAACCCAATTTAATGTTAATGAAACTGAATTAAATACAACAATAGATGCGAGAGATTCTGATACGACTTATTCTGCCGGAGCGGGACTAGATTTATCTGGAACAACATTTAGTCATAATGATACTTCAAATCAGGCAAGTTCCGATAATTCAGGAAATACATTTATTCAGGATATATTATTAGATAATTTTGGACATATAACCTCAATAGTAACTGCGACTGTTGATTTTTCTAATTATTTCACTAAATCGGATATTTTAGGGCTTGGTTACTATAATAGTTCCGATTTTGATTATAATGATTATTATTTAAAATCAAATCCTTATTCATTTTATAATTCAACAACAATTCCAACATACCTACAAAATGTGGTAGAAGATACAAGTCCACAATTAGGGGGATATTTAGATACAAATGGAAATAATATAGGAAGCACAACAGATGAAATAGACAATATTTATATCCAAACAAATAAAAGAATTTATTTGGGAAATGGGCAGGAGGCAAGTATCTATTATAATGGAACAAACTTAATTATAAGTGGTTAAAAGAAAATGGAAAGAAAAATTTATGATAAAAATGTTAAAAAATGGGCAAGGAATTTAGGATTAGTAGGTGGAACGCTCATTGGATTAATTTCTATGTGTCTTTATGCTACTGGAGCTATTTCTAATGCCAGTTATTCTGGAGTAGATGAAATAGACCCTTATTGGTATGGATTACCTGAAGAAAATATTTCTTTTTTAAAGGTTAAAATAGCAGATAGATGGAAGGTAATTGATGCAACAGGAGAATACGACACATACATATCAAATTCTTCAGATAAAAAAACACATTTAGGGTGGTATTTAAAAGATGGAATAAATCCTGCAAATGCAAACCTATCAGACAAATATTTATATGATTGTAATGGAAATACAATATTAGACAACAAAGGAAAACCAATAAAACTAAAGTACGAAACAAATAAAGTACCGTGTTCAAGAGAGAGCGATGGATTGTGTGATGGATATTTTATAAAATTAACAGATGCTTCAGCAGTAAATATAAATAATTGTGTTACAATAAACCCAAGAATAGTTTATCAGGAAGAAAGTATGGTACAATTCCAAAAAGATGGCTTAATTATTAATAACACTCTAAGGAAATGGAATGGAGAAGAATTTGTAATTGCTCCAGAAGATATATGGATAAGAGAACCAGATGAATTAAACTTTAAATTTGGCGCAAATGACACAATAGCAAAAGAAAATACACTTTATCAATATGAGTGGATAAGCAACAAGCCGATTGGTTTTGATGATAAAGAAAAAAAATATTATTTTGAGAAGGAATTTTCTCATGAGGATTTGGATAATAAATATTTTCAGATTATTTGGAATAATGTATCAGATATATGTACAGAAGAAGCAAATTGCTCATTTCAGTTAGTTAATCATTATAAAAATATTAATTTTGAGAATGAAACAAATAAATCGTTTGATTATGCCCAATTAATTTTAAATTTCACAGGATTTTATAATGCAACAGCAGATATGGTGTTCATAGACCCTGCATATTCAGTTACAGAATATTCTGCCAATAACTATCTGGCTTCAGGAAACAATAGGACATATAAACCACTAAGTGTTAATTTGGGTTCAGATAATAGAGCAAATTTCACAATTAATGCAAATAATCCTGCTAATGGAACAATATATTATACAAATTTAAATGATAATTCTAATCCATCAACTGCGTATATAAACACAGACCCTAATTTAGTAGGATATTGGCATTTAGATAATTGGGGTTCTTATGGGGAAACGAGTACACATATTTATGATTTTTCAGGAAACGGAAATGATGGGACTGCTTATAATGGTGCATCACCTACGAGTTCCGGAAAATATAATGGTGGTTTTTATTTTGATGGGTCTAATGATTATATATCTATTCCTGATGACCCTTCTCTTGATGGATTTACTAATGGATTTACTGCAATTGCATGGATTAAGCCAGAGGATATTTCTTCACGCGCATCAATATTGCACAAATATGATACTGGAGGGGCTGGTGAAAGAGCATGGTTTCTTGAAATTTATAATAGCGATATGCTTGAGTCCTTTTTCTCTTCAAATGGAGATACTTATGTGGCTGACAGATTTGAGAATAATCTTGTTCTTGGTAGTTTTCAGCAGATTGCATTAGTGTGGCAAAGCAATCAAAACCCTGTTTTATATGTTAATGGAGTGGTTCAAACAAGAATAGAGAGTAGTGGCACTGTTTCTTCTATCTATAATTCTGCTGCTCCTTTTGAAATCGGTCGTTCCACATATTATCCTACCAGAGCATTTAAAGGAACAATTGACGAAGTTATGATTTTTAATAGAAGTTTATCTGCTGATGAAATCAAATCAATATATATAACAGGTTCATTAAATCACAAAAATGATGGAGTTGGAATTAACTGGACAGAAAGTTCAACAGGATTTCAAACTTTAAATGCAACAGGATATGAAATTCCAACTTCTTCAAGCCATTTAATGCCAGAAATAACAACAGCCACATCTACGAGTGTTACTAATATAACTCTTTTTACTTATATAGCTCCAAGTGCAGACACATGCACTTATACTTCAGGAGATTGGAATGTAGACTGTAGCGATAATTGTTTAATAACTTCGAATGTAAATCTTGGGGGAAATGATTTAATATTCACAAACAGTGGAAAATTCACATTACAAACAAATGTAAATATCACAAATATAGGAGGATTTCAATTGTCAGATGGTTGTGAGATTGTTTTAAATGATAAAAGTCATATAATCATATAAAAATTAAATATGGAGAATAAAAAAGTGAAAAATAAAAGAAAAATCAGCATAACAATAAGCATTTTAATTAGCATATGCTTTATAAATCTTATATCTGCTTCATCTTTAGGGTCTTTCAAACAAGGAGAGTGTGTTTCATTATATCAATATTGTGATAGTTGTTCTTATGTAAAATTAACTTCTATTCAAGAACCAGATTCAACAATTACAATAATGAATACTAATATGACTAAAATAGGCACAGAATATAATTATACTTTTTGTAATACCACTAAAATAGGAAATTATAGATATACTGTATGTGGAGATAAAAATAGTGGATTTGTCTGCGAAAATATTGATTTTAGTATAACACCATCAGGAGAACAAGGAATAGAAAATACAATATTTTTTGTTTTTATAATTTTATTAATTTATGGGATAACATTTATATCATTTTTTTATGGAAGAAATATTCCTATGACAATATTAGGTGGAATGGCTATGATGTTTTTAGGGGTTTATACAATAAACAATGGAATAATCATTTTTAGGGATACATTAACAAATTATATATCTTATTTAACTATTGGAATAGGATTCATTTTATCATCATGGGCAACATTAGAACAATTTGATGTTATTTAAATAAATTTTGGAGGTATAAAAATGGCAGAAGAACAAAAAAAGAAAAATGAATTTAGTTTAGTTGAAGTTCCAACAGAGTTTGGGTTAGCAGTTCAAACTCCAGAAGGAGAAAATATAACTATAAATGAGTTATTAATTAGAATTGCTAACGACATTAAAACAATGAAAAAACATTTGGTTGGAGAATGATTAAAGCAACATTTCGTCTTGGAGGAGAGGTAATAGAAGTTATAGTGAGAGGAACAGAGTTATTATTTTATGATATTTCCTCTCAATTAACTTCAGTTATAGAAGGATTAAGGTTAAATAAAGCAGGAGTAATAAAAGAATTTCCAGATTTAGAAAACAATCCAGAATGGAAAAAAATAGCAATACAAAGATTAAAAGATTATATAAAAAAATTAAAAACAGAAATGGAACGAATAATTTATGTTAAAAATGAATTAGAACAACATGGTTATGAACCTCTTTATTTACAAAGAGCAGGTTTTAGACCACAAAAATTTAAAGATGAAAAATGACAATATGGGATATATTTATAACAGGAGGAGTATTGGTTGGGTTAGGAGTAATGATTATTTCAAAATTAACAGGAATGACTTTAAAAGATATGATAATCTATTTAAAAGAAACAATTTCAGGAGTAAAGGAAACAGGAGAAGATACAATAGGGGAGGTATTTGTTTGGAATGAGTGAAGATTTAACACCAGAAGAAAAGGAAATTTTAAGGCAACTTAATGAAGGAAAACAGAATGTTCATAGTTTTTTTACTAATATAATTAAGACAAAAGATACTACAAAAACAGGTAATTTAACTTCAGAAGAATTAGGATTACCTTCATTACCTGTTAGGACATATAAAGAATTAGCATTATTTTCAGAAGATGTTTATAATGATAAAGCATGGGCAGATTTTTTTAATAGAATGGCTGAAATACAGACATCAACAAGTTTGTCTAAAGATGCAATATTATTAAGATTATCAGTAACACAGAAAAAAGAAATGGCAGATGTTACGCCTAAAGAAAGGAAAATTAATAGAGGGTGGTTTAAAAAGAAAAATACTGGGGGTAACATTCAGTGAAAGGGGGTTTGAGAGGTAAAAATGGAGAAGGTTGAATTTAAGGATTTAAGCACAAAAGATAAAATAGATGAATTATATGAAGTATTAAAAGATACAAAAAAGCAAAAAATAAAACTCCCACGAAAAGCAAGAGTTAGTGGTAGGAAGCAAAAACAAGGATATATTGGAATTTTATATATAGATGAGAATGGAAATATATATGGGGAAAAGCAAAAGTTAGATGGAAGTGTTTTTAAAGAAAATAAAGCAATAAGGTATCATGCAACAAATGGTAAGGAGATATTATTTTGGGAAGGCAAGTTTCCTGTGGTATTACAACCAAGATGGAAGATAAACCCTTTAGAGATAAGAAAAGATAAAGAAAAAAATGAAACTTATGGACAACCATATATAATGGCAAGAATGCTGAAGGATATGATTGTGCTTAAAAAGAAAGGTGGATTAGGCATTTTAGCAATAGTAGGAATAATAATAGGTGGATATATCGTATATAAATCAATATTTGGTGGATAATATTATTTTACAATGGGATTTAAGAAGCACAATTGGTTAGAATATGGTAGAAGGGGAAATATTATAGAGATAACTATAAGAGATGAAGTAGGAACAAAGGTGGATTTTTTTAGGGTAGCAGATAATGTAAATTTTAAAAAAGTAGCAAGAATAATAAGGAAAAAATATGGATTTAACTTCTCTCCAGAAATTCCTCCAGAGAAATCAATAAATAATAAGGATAAGGAAATAAAAAAAGAAAAAGGTTGGTTGGATAAGGATTGGGAATGGTAAAATTTAGGATTGAGTAATACCTCTAATTTATAAACTATTTTTACTTGTAAAATTATGGTTAAATTAAAAGATTTTGTAAAGCCTTTTAAGAATAAGAAAAATAATCAAAGGTTTCTAACAGTTCGTGCAAAAAAATTAAAAGAATTTGATATAGATTTAGAAGATTTATTAGATATTAACATAAGAAGAAAACTAAAAAAATTTGGTAAATAATATGGTAACAATACAAGAAGCAAAACAACAAGTAAAAGAAGCAAGGGAACGAATATCACAAACAAAACAACAAGTATCACAACAACAGCAAAAAGCAGGTGAAGTTTTAAGTAAGTTATCACAAGCAAAAAGCAAACTTCCTGATGTAAGAAGACCAAGATATGTAAGAAGTTTGCCAAGAGAAAAAAGAAGGCAAATATATAGAACAGGACAAACTATTTCTAAAAATATTCAGCAAGTAGAACAAGCAAGACAGCAATTAGCAGAACACACTCAAAAGATTAAAGAGCAAGAGCAAGAAATACAACAATATGAGCAGAAAATACAAAAAGTAGAAGCCGTTCAAAGAGCACAAGCAAAACTAAAAGAAGATTATGAAATGGGAAGAAAAGCCGCATTAGAAGGTGAATCATCTGTATATTTAGCAAATAAAAGGCAGAAAAAGTTTTATCGTATGTTTAAAGAAAATTTAAATGCTCTTGAGGAATATAAAAAGATGTCTGATGCTATCTTAAAAGAAACAGGGCTTCCAACATATAAGTTTAAAGAATTAAGCAGTGAAGAATTAAGTAAACTTTCAGAGAGTTCTTTAAAGGAATTAGAAAAAGTAGGAGCAATAAAGATTGAACCTCCTCCATTAGAGGGATATATTACTTATGATAAATCAGGACGACCTATCCAAAGCGTTGCTTCAATTCCAGAGTTAATTGATTTTAGTAATATCCCTACGATAGATACTTCTAAAATGGATAGAGGAGATAAATTAAGGGTGCAAATAAATGAGTTTAATAAAATAAAAAGAGATTCAGAAAAAACCTTTTTTGATTTCTTTAAAATGGGAGGAATTCCTTCAGTAAGTGCACAAGAAATTTATTCCACTAAACAACCGCCAAAAATAGAAAAAAGTTTAGTTAAAGATAATATTTTTACAAGGGGAACAACAATTTCAACAGATGTAAAAGGATTTTTTGAACAAAAATTAAAAGAAGCAAAGCCAAAGCAATATCCTTTAATGGTAAGCAAAGCACCTAATTTGTTTGGTAGATTTAAAAAAAGTATTGAAGAAAAAGGTTTTACAAGAACTATTGTGGATTTTCCATTAGAAGAAATTGGAAGGATAGTAAGAATACACGAATTAAAACAAGAAAGACCTTATCAACCTTATGCAACAGAAAGAGCAATAAGTCAAGTTCCTAAATTTTTATCTTATGTAACTCCTCTTGGGACATTAGTTTTTGCGTCTGATGTTGTTGGAGCAGTAGAAAATTTATTTACAAAAAAAGGTAGGGAAAGATTAAATTTAGAATCAACTGAATTAAAGGTTAGTGGAAAAGGAGATATAGAATCAAAGTATTTGCCTTATGTAGAAGAAGGGGCTATTTTAGGATTAGGTATTGTTGGTGCTAAGAGTTTTTTATCTAATTTAAGAGAGTTAAAACAATTTGAATCATTAGCAAAAGCAGAACCAAAATTAACTATAGGTGTTGAATATGCTGGAGAGGATTTATCAAGAATAAAATTAGTCTCAAGACAAAAAGGTAAGGACATAGAATTAGAAACAATACAAAAATTGAATGTTCAAAAAGTAGGAGATAAACAATATCAAATAACAAACGGAAAAGTATTCCAAACCTTAAAACAGGATAGTTTATTGTTCTCACCAAATAAGGTAACTAAAAGAGCATATACTTATTATGGAAAAGCAAGTGATACAGCAGGGAGGTTAGTAAAGGAAACAAAGTTAGGAAAGATTAAAAAAGAATTTATAAAAGGGGATGTTCCTGTTATTACAAATGTAAAATTATTAGAAGTGGCTCAACCTGAAAAGCAATCATTAATAGAAAGAATATTTTTTAGTCCAGAAGAAGTAGTAGTAATGCCAAAAGGAAAACAATTTAAAAGTATTGGGGGAGGAGTATTTAGAACAAAACAATTAGGGAATGTTGAAGGAACAGTAATAGATTTAGATACAGGATTAATTAAAGAATCTGGAAAATTCACATTGGGTATTTCTGGATTGAAAAAAGGAATTAGTAAGGAAGGTATGGTGAAGGCAATAAAGGTTAAACCAAAAGAAGTTTCATTAGTTAAAACAATAGAAGAAAAACCAAAATTTGAAGTATATGTTCCTCAAAAAGGAAATTTTGATTTAAATTTTATTAAACCAATAAAAAATAGAATTATAGACATAAAACCCTCAGAAGAAATTAAAAAAATTTCTCCAAAAGAAACAATATTAGATTTAGATACAGGAGGGACATTAAAAATAAAATCAACTAAACAAGCAAAAGAGATTGGAACAGGTGTATTAACAGGGCAACAAGTAGAACAAAAATTAATACAAAGAGCAAAACCAAAAGAAGTTTCATTAGTAAAACCTTTTGAAGTGTTCCCATTAGTTTCAGCAAAAACAGTTACTTCTAATGTGATAAAAGATAAATCAATATTAAAGCAACCTTTAATAAAAAAAGAAACAACTAAACCAAAACAAATAGAAAAAACCAAAACTAAACCAAAAGAATTAGAAAAGACAAAAACAAAGTTAAGTTATAAACCATTACAAGTTGAGAAAACAAAAACAAAGTTAAAGCAAATGACAAAACCAAAACAAAAGAGTATTCAATTAGAAAAATTATCTCAAGTTCCAAAAGAAAGAGTAAAAGTAAGAGAATTATTAAATATAAGAACAAAACAGGCACAGAGATTAAAAATAAGAACAAAACAGGCACAGAGATTAAAACAAAAAATGAAACAATCATTAGTAAGTAGGACAACAACTACAAAAACAAGCACTCAATCAAAGCCAAAACCAAAGAATATCATCACGCCAGATTTAAAAGAAGCCAAACCAAAAGAAACTCCAAAAAAACAAAAGATAACAAAAGATATGTTTAAAGTATTTGTTAAAAAGTTTGGTAAGGATATAAAATTAGGAGAATTTGAAACATTAGAATCAGCAAAAAAGAAATTAAAAAAAGAACTTTTGGGAACATTAAGAGCAAGTGGTTTTGTAAAGAAAGGAGAAAAGAAAATTAAATTAAATTTAGGATTTGGCTTTAGACCAAGCAAGAAAGATATATTCAGGGTAGTGCAAAGAAAAACAGCAAGATTTGGAACAAGAGGAGAAACATCTGAAGCACAGTTTTTCAGAAAAACAAAAGGGAGGAAAATTAAATTTATTTAATAGTAAAATGAAAAATGATAAAAGAGGATTTACCCTTATTTATGGATTAATGTTAGGGGTAGTTGTATTTCTTTTAGCATTAGCATTATCTCCTTCTTTAAGGGATGTAACAGGTTTTGCAGAAAACAATAACAGAAATTCTATTAATGAGTTTCATAATATTTCTACTACACCTTGTTATGTAAATGGATATGTTGATGAATCAAACTCCTATTGTAACATCACAGTAAATTATCCCCCAAGTTCGGACTATCTAACTAAAGGGGGGTGTCCAATAAGTAATATAGTAGTTAAAAACAAAGGATATTATTTACTTACTAATGGAACAGATTATATACAATATCCTACAAAAGGAATAATAAAATTGAGAGATACAACTTTAACAAGCCTATCAAATTCAAGTGGTATCTTTTACATAAGTTATAATTATTGTGATGAAGAAGCATTAAATTGTAATGACCCTACAATATCACAACAAAATAAAGCAATATGCACTTCAATAGATTTACAAAATTTATTTATAGCATTATTAATAGGAATAGGGGGTATAATTATAATCAGACATATATAAAATGAATAAGAAAGGAAATATTTACTTCGCAGTAGTAATAGCATTAATAGTTTGGATTTCAGGAGTTTTAATATTGCCTTTTATAGTTGATGATGTAACAATATTCAGGACAGCAATGGATTGCACAAATAGTTCAATTTCAAATGTAGCAAAAATAAGTTGTTTAGCAGGAGATTCATTAATACCTTATTTCATTTGGACATTAGTTAGTATTGCAGTTGGATTTATTTTAGGAGGAAATCAATGAAAAAGTTATTAATTTTTTTATTAATGGCAGTTTTATTAGCAGGAACTATCTCTGCATTTGAATTTGATAACATTAAAAGTTATGACCATTTTAAAAAAGAAGTAACAATAAGAAATGCTTTTGGTTTGGGTAAAGATATTGCAAAAATTAAACTTAATACACCTTTAGTTTATCATGTTCCACGGGGTTATCAGAAAGTTGCAGAATTTAATGTAAGCAGTTATGGGGAATATAAAAGTTTTATTAATAGAATAAAGTTATATGATAAAAGAAAAGGAATGAAGGAAATAACAACAGAAAGAAAATTAGATTTTAAATATAAAGATTATGAGGAAGTTGTTGTTAATGATTATAAAAAAGAATGTTCTTTAGTTATGAATGAAACCACTGGAAATGAAACTCAAGTTTGTGAAAATATTATAATTGGAAACCATACAGAAAAAAGAGTAGTCTGGAGAGATTTTAATAATAATATACCTAAAGGGGATATAACAATAGGAATATTTACAGAAGTAAAAAAAGGAGATAATATTGAATGGATACCTAATTTTGTAGGTGTGGAAGTAACTGAATGGGCAGAATGGACAGAAGATTTAAATTCCGGGTTAGTTTCTTATTATAAATTAGATGAAACAAGTGGTTCTGTAATAGATAGTGCAGGAAGTAATGATGGAACAAACAATGGAGCAACCCCTAATGTAGCAGGAAAGATTAATACGGCTTATTCTTTTGATGGAAATAATGATTATATTGATTTATCACATATAACAGACTTTTATGATGATTTGAGTGAAGGAACTCTTTCATATTGGTTTTATTCTGACACAAGACATTCTGGGGCAATGGTTTGGCATTATGAAGAAGGTGGAAGAAGATTTTATAGCGTAATATATAATAGCGACAAAACAAAACTCCAGATGGGGTTGGGCAGTGCTTCAAGTGTAGGAACTCACACATGGAATTTAAGTTCTTGGAATCATGTGGTTGTTGTTTGGAACGGAACGCATTTCAGCCAATATTTAAATAATGTGTTGGATATAAATAGTAATCCTTATAGTTATGATTCATTTACAACAGGGGATAATTCTCCTATAAGTTTAGGTCTTGATGCAAGTGGCAATCAGGTATATTTTAATGGAATTATAGATGAAGTTGGATTATGGAACAGAGCATTAAATGATAGTGAAATAAGTGATTTATATAATAATGGTGATGGAATAACTTATACAAAAAGATTAAAAATATCTCTCTTATCACCAGTAGATACCTATAACTCAACAACTTCATCGATAGATTTTTCAGCAAATGTTTCTGACCCAAATAGTTTAGGAATTGCAAATGTTTCTCTTTATATAGATGGAGTAATTAATCAAACAAATAGTTCAGGAGTAGAGGGGATTTATAATTTTAGTGTTGGTGGTTTAAGCGAAGGTAACCATAATTGGAGTGTAAAAGCAGTTGATTCTACAAATGGAGATACTTATGAAAGTGAGGTAAGATATTTTAATGTAAATACTACTCCAATAATTACAATAAGTTCTCCAGTAAGCAACACAAATTATCCAACTTCAAACATTTGGTTCAATGCAACAAGTTCGCTAAATGTTGATTATTGGGTAATTAATTATAATGGAACAAATATAACTATAGATGACCAAAGCGGGACTTCTTTAAGTAAATTATTAAATGTAAATGATGGGACATATAATTTAACAATTTATGCAAATAATTCTAATACAGGTGTTTGGGGAGTTAATAATTCAGTAAAGAATTTTATGGTTGATGTAAATCCTCCAACTATTTCAGTAACATCTCCAACAGGAACTTATGATTATTTATATGAAGATTATAATTTAACTTTAAATACAACAATTACAGACCCACATTTAGATACTTGCTGGTATTCTTATAATGGAGAAAATAAAACCTTTTCTTGCAGTTCAGGAGTTTTATCCACTGAATATTTTAATTATACAAAAGGAGTAAATAACTTAATAGTTTATGCTAATGACACTTTTGGGAGAGAAAATAGCACATCAGTTAGCTGGGATTATTCAATATTTCAAGATAATATAACTTATAATTCAGAAACATTAGTTACTAATACAGAAACTTTTAGCATAGGGGTAACATCAGATTCAAGTTTAACAAATGTTTATTTGGTGTATAATGGAACAGAATTTACTACTACAAAAGATGGTGGAACATATACTTCAACAGTTGATATTTCAAATTCTTATGTAGGAACACAACAATTTAGATTTAAGTTTAATTATGGTGGAAATATTTATTATTCTCCTTATTATAATCAAACAGTGTCAGATGTATTATTCACTATTTGTAATGCTACTTATAATGTTCCATTTATTAATTTTACTTTTAAAGATGAAGATAGTAATGATTATACAACAGCAGAAATATCTTCTGCAACTTTTGAGTATTGGATTGATAGTAAAGATGTAAGTAAAACATATAATTATATAAATACAACCAATAAATCTTTTTATGCTTTTTGTTTTAGTCATTCAGATAAAACATTAAATGTAGATATGAGAGTTGCATACAAAAATGACGAATCTCCACAAAGAGTTTATGACCCAACAACAATGCAATTAACAAACCAGACAACAAATAAAACCCTTTATTTACTAAAGAGCATTGATGGAAGTTATGCTTATTTTGTTGTTTATGATTCAAATGGTAATTCTTTAGATGGAGTAAGTGTAAAAGTAACAAGAGTAATATCAGGGGAAACTATTTTAATTGGACAGGGAGAAACAGATGATTCAGGAGCAGTAAATTTCTTTATTAATCCAGATGTTTCACATACTTATACTTTTTCCAAAGAAGGTTATTCTTCAAAGATTTTAACATTAACTATTGCAGATTCAACAGTTAGGGAGGTATTTTTGGAAGGGGGAGAAGTAACACAACCAGATATTTATGATTATGGAAAAGGTATATCTATAAATATATTAGTAGTTCCAACAAACACAACAATAAATAGTGGTATAGAATCAAGTAATGATTTTTTAAGAAATAACACTTGGTATAATTTTACTTATACAATTTCATCATCTTATTGGGATTTAGAAGATTGGGGATTTACATTAAAATATTGGAATGGAACAAGAATAGATTTTGTTCATTCAACAAGTTCATCAGGTGGAACATTGAAAGTTACAGCAGATACTTCTAACCAAACAAGAATTATTATGGAATATTATTATGTGGTTAATAATACTTATATTAACAAAACAAAAAGCTGGGTAATCTATACTGAATCACCATTTGGAATTTCACAAGTAGTAGGAAGGGCAAATACTTATTTAGAAGCAAATCTATTTGGATTTTTAGGGAATGATAATGGTTTATTTGGGAAAGCATTATTAAGTGTAGTAGTGTTAGTTTTAATGGTAGGAGGATTAACTTACAGATATGGAATGAGAGCAGATGTATTTGCATTAGGAACAATTTTTGCTACATTATTATTTTTAAATGCAATGAACTTTATACCTAATCCAGATTTCCTTGTAGGAAAAGGAGTAACTTTAGGAAACTTTTTAATTTATTTAACAGGAATAATTATAATCGGATTTATATTTAAGGAGGAAATGCGATGAAGTTATACTACTTTATGATAATAGCAATAGGATTAATGTTTACTTTTAACTTAGCAGGGATAGACACAGGAAGTAGCAATATTTTTAAGGCACTTGGGATAGGGAATAATAATGTTAGTAATATAAGCAATGTTGATGTATATCCTGATTTGAGTAATGAATCAAATAATGTTTCGTATGAAGTAAGAGATGTAGTAAATCCAAAAGATAAATTAGGTAAAAGCTATTTTTGGTATATGATAGCAATAGCTTTGGCAGTATTAGTATTAACATCTGGAGTAACAGGGGTTAAGATTTTAGGATTTGGGGTGCAATTAAATTTAGTTAATTCTATATCAGCAGGGGTAGCAACATTTATTCTTGCTATGTTTGCTTATGATTTCTTTTCAATAGTAAGATATATGGCAGAAATTACAGGAGGAACTGGTTGGGAGTATTATCTTGTGTGGATTTTAATTTTTCCATTTTTAGCAACATTTGCATTTCAATTAATTAAATTTATACAGGGAACAGATTAAAATGGCAGAATATATAGAACCTTTTGATTTTAGAACAATATTCATAAAGTATTTTTTAGGAAGCGAACAAGTTTTTATGTTTATTTTCTTATTAATATTCAGTTATGTTTGTGCAAAATTCCAGATGTCAACTAGAATATATTTAGTTTTATTAACAATTTCTTCACTAATATTTGCAATGGTTATGGGTAGTGCATTTTATATTTTAGTAATCTTAATAGTAGGTTATGTAACATTTAAATCAATTTCAAGAATATTTGTTTAATACCTCTAATTTATAAACATAAAAAACATAAAAAACATATAATGGGATTAAAGGAAATAATACAAAATTTAGGAGAAAAACAAAAGGCAAGAAAAGAAAAAATTAGACTTCTTGATGAGGAAATTAGATTACAAAAATTAGTTCAGGATAGAATGAAATCTGCTAATGAAAGAGAATTAGAAAGGTTTATGGAAGAAAATAGGCAAGAAAATATCAAGAAAATGTTAGAAGTTATGAGAAAAAAAAGACAAAGAGATATTAATTTTAATCATAATCCTTTAAATACACCAAATATAATGAAGGCAAAGTGGGAAGTATTAAAAGAAAGAAATATGTTTAAGAATCCAAGAAGTTCTATTTTAAACCAAGAGTTTATTCATAAAGGCAATTCTAATCTATTTAAAAATAATAGGAGGTTATTTAATATATGAAATCATTTTTTGAGCAAGAAAAAAAGAAAGAAGTCAAGAAATTTTTAAAAGGAGTTCCTAAAAGAGATGGAAGTGGCGGAGGGTTGAGATTAAATAAAGGTCGTGGTGGTTGTGAAAAGCCACAGGAGTTTGGAAAAGGAATGAACCAAAATCTGAAAAATGTATTATTCGGAGCAGGAACAATCCTCATTGGAACTAAATTACTTGAATCATTAGGAGAATAAAGTGCCATTTACAAAACAATTCAAAAAATTAAAAGCAAATTTATTTAGGGAATATTTAGGAAAACCTGTGCCAAGTGAATACCAAAAGAGATACGGAAAAAGATATGATAAAAAAGATATAGAAAAATTGGCTTATGCTGTTGCTAAATCAAGGAGGATTAAAATAGATAAATAAAATGGCTATAGATTTAAAGAAAATATTAAAAGAGAGTAAAAAATTAAAAAAGAGGATAAAGAAGAAAGGAAAAAAATCTAAAGGTGTAACTAAAAAATTAAAACTATCAAAACCAAAAGCACAATTAGTAAGAAAATTAAATCCAGTGCAATCTGCTATGAAAGGTGGAGCAAATACTAAAATGGTTAAGGAAGGAGAAACAGGTTGGTTTAAAAAAGAATATATTCAAGAAAAGCAGAATTTTCTTGGGAGGTATTCATTAGAGTGATATTTATTTGGTTCAGGAGGGGAGATGGAAGATGAACAAAAAAGGAAATTTGAATGTAGAAGTATTTATTGTTTTGTTTGTTGGAATTATAGTTGGATTAGCCTTAATGACACCAATTATAAATACCACAAACAAATTAACTTCTAAACAAACAACTACAAATAAGTCAGTAGATGTAACAACTGCATATATTGATAGTGATGATGTTAATGAGTCAATTAATTTTACTATTTACTCGCAAAGTGATTGGAAAAAATCAGATTGTCCATTAACTTCTGTCGCAATTAGGAATGGTGCTGGAACAGCATTAACTAAAAACACAGATTATAAGTTATATACAAGTGAAGGTGTATTTTCTTTAGTAAATACATCAAAAACTATTCCATCAGCAACATCTAACTTGACTTATGTAGATTATACCTATTGTGCAGATGGTTATAATACAGATTCAAGTTCAAGGTCCATAGCTGGATTAGTTCTTATTTTTACAGCTTTGGCTTTATTAGGATTTGTATTAGAAAAGTCAGGTATAATCAATATGGCAAGTTGGTTTAGAAGGTAAACTTCATTGTTTTTCTTTATTTTTTTATTTTTTATACTTTAAAGTAAATTAAATTATAGGAGGTATAGAAATGCCAAGAAAAAAGAAAAGAACTGTTAGAAGAAAAAAGAAAAGAACTGTTAGAAGAAAAAAAAGAAGGTAATAATAATTTTTTAAAGGATAGTTGGGCAAATTGTCCAGATTTTTTAGGAGATACTGGATTTGCCACTATCCTTTTTATGTTATTGGTAAGTAGTAATACTATTTAAATCTATCTTTTTTTTAATTTTTAAGTTAAAACAACATTTTAAATATATTTTATTTCTATTTTTGGTATGAGAAGTAAAAAAACCACTTCAAAAGCAAATCTTTACTTTACCATATTAGAACTCTTTAATCAAAATAAAACCACTTCTGAGATTACAAAAGAACTAAACATTTCTAAACAAAGATTATATTATTATACGAGGATATTAAGGGAATTAGGGTTTTTACAAAAAAAAGGATATGGTGTTTGGGAAGTAATAAGAAGTAAAAAAGATGACCTTGAACACGCTATAAATTGGAGAAATAAACAAATAAGGGGACACGCTTTTATCTGGAAAGTAAAATTAAGTAGAAAATATGATTGGGTATCTATTTTAGAAAGAAACAATATTCCTTATAAATTAGTAAGAGGTTACACTCCAAGAATTTACATAAACAATAAAAAGATATGGTTAGGAAAAGAAACAATAATAGTCTATGATACCAAATCATTCTATGGAAAAAATGCTTTTGAATCAAAAAAACATGCTGTATGGTCTTTATTAAGTACATTAAATAATCTATCTAATCAATTAAAAATAGATTTAGGAAAAATATATTTTACAGTATCAAGAGAACATTATGGATTAATAAGAAATGAATTAGCAAGACAATGTAATGATAAAGGAGAAAAAATAATAATAAGAGATGATTTAGACGGAGAGTGGTTTTGGATAGATGATTCAAATGGAATGTTGGGAGAAATGGAAACAGGGGGAAAAGGCTTTACAAAAAGCAGAGCAGGTTTAAATTTAGAAGTTCAAAATTGGTGGAATGATATGAAAAAAACTAATTTTAAAGTAACACCTTCATTTCTTATGGAAAGTTTAGGTAAAATAGTCCAAGTCCAGCAAATGAACGCAAATAATATAGTAAAACATCAAAAAGTTTTAGATGAAATGTTAATAACCTTAAAGAAAATACAGGAAAGTTTAGATAAAAAATGAACAAACCAAAAGTTAAACAAGTAAGTGATACATTATTTGAAGTATTAGGAAAAACAGTTAAAATACAAACAAAAAGAGGAAGAACTTTATTATTATGTTCTTGTCAAAACCATTCAAGATTCTGCAATGAAAATCCATTTTGCTATCATAAACAATTAGTTTTAGAATATTTAAATTTAAAAGAAGTAAGAAAAGAAGTAAATAGATTAATAGAATTTTATGAAATGCAAAAAGGAATTAAATCAAAAATATCTGCTGAAGTAATTTTAGATGATTTAAATACATTAAAGAGGAAATATTTGTAACTATAAAATTAAAACACATATTTAAATACTTTATTTTCAATAGAGTAAATGTTGGAGGTGAATTAAAATTAAAAATAATGAAATTTCATATTTAATTATTAAAAAAGAAAAAGAGGGTAAATCACCTATTCAAATAATAAGTGAACTTAAACATTTACATGATTCTAAAATAGTTTTTAAAGAAAATAAAAAGGAAATAAATACTTTAAAAAAAGAAATAGAACAACTAAAACGAGAAAATGCAAAATTAAAGAACAAAAATTTAAGATTAGGTTTAAAACAAAAACAAGTTAAAGTAGTAGAATACCATACTCAGCCATTCCCAAAAAAATGGGAATTAAATAGAATTGGTTTACTAATGAAAGGATTTATCAATCCTGTATCATTAAGCGAAATAAAAAAATTAGCCTATGGATTAACATTAGGAAAAATAAGAGATTGTTTAATGATATTATATTTTCAGGGATTAATAGAAATAGTAGGAGATAAATTTAAATATAAATCAAAATGAAAGAAAAAACTCTATTAAAAAAGATATTTAATAATAATGCAATGAAAAATATAGCAATATGTGTTGTAATGGTGGGGGCTGTGATGAATTTTATTGTTATAAAAGAAAATAATTGTAAAATGCCAGTGTTATTTAGTGCAGAAGGGTATAATATTCAGGAAGATTCATCACATATATATATTAATGATACATCTAATGTTAGTTATAAGCAATTAATAGATAAATACCAAATAAAATTAAAGAAAACTATTTATATGCTTTCAATAGGGGATATATTTCTTTTAGTAGGAGTAATAGGGGTTATTTTTGTTTCTGTGAATGAAGGATATTTAACAATTAAATATCATAAATTAAAGAAAAATGATAAAGAATAAAAAAGGACATACAAAAGTTGTTTTAATAAGTATATTAATCGTAGCATTGCTTCTTTTATCCTATTTTATAATAAAAACAAAACAAGAAAATGATTTATTAAAAACAGTTTTAATTATAAACTTAAAGTCAGTAAAAATAGGAGAGATAAGCCAAGAAGCAGATACTTATTATCAATTATCAAACAGGGCTTATGAACTTAATGATTTTAAAGGAGTAGAGTATAATTGTAGATTGGCAAGGGAAAATTATCATAAAGCAAGTCAGGAATATTTAAAATTAAAATCAGAATTAAAAGGAAACAATCCCATTACAATTAAGTATAAAGAAGGGTTGAGTTTACTATCAGAAATTAGTTTGAATTTATATGAGGCTTGCGAACATTTTGAAAGTGCATCAAGATATTATGATATTTATTATAATACTAATGTTTCCGCCTTTGATAATTCTTATGATATGGGGGGGAAAGAAATTGACGCAATGAATGAAAAAATCAAACTACATGATGAAAATATAAGAAAATACAATAATCTTTTAACTGAAATATTGACAGAATTAGAAATGATGGCAGAATGAAAATAAGAATAATAATTGATTTGGAAAAAGATGATTCAACAGAAAACGAAGTAATAAAACAAATATTAAAAGGTTGGTTAGCAGATAATTTTAAACAAGGAAACGAGGCAAAAATAGAAATAAAAAATGAGAACTGATTGGGACAATGTATTTAAAATAAGAACAACAAACCCTGATAAATCAAGAGATAAACACGAAGTAGTAAAACTTTTATTAGTAAGAGCATTAATGAGAAAACATAGTAGAAATATGTTTATTAGAATTTATACGGAATTTAGATTAGATAATGGGGCAATACCAGATGTTTATTTTGAAAATTTAAGAACAAAAGAGGCTTATGCTTTTGAGATACAAAAAAATATGTCAAATAAATGGTTAAAGGAAATTAAAGAAAAATATAAGAATTATCAAGCACCCTTTTTTGATACTTTTGATTATATCATCATAGATTTATCTGAATTTTCTAATGATATCAATGAAATAAGAGAAAAAGTGGAGGAATATGTAGTATGATTGGTTGGATAGTATTAATTATATTTATTATTATAGTTATAATAAAGGTAAGAATAAAAAAAAGAGGATACTTTTGGAAAGCAAAAGATGGTTCTAAATTAACTTTTAAAGAGTTCTTAAAACGCTGGAAATCAGGTGTGCAAGGGGTAACACCATTACAACAGAAAAAAGTGGCTCTGTGGGCTTATATGCCAATATTTGCAGGGGTTCTATGGGGAATAGTGATTACTTTTATAGGAAAAACCTATTGGTTATGTCTTATTTTATTAGGTTCTTTACCTATTACAACAATTCAGTTTATTTCAACACTACAACAATATAAATCAATTAAAAAAGTAGAAGAGGTAATGAAAAACATAGAAAATGAAGTATAAAACAATAAGAGAAGATTATTGGAATTTTAGTAAAGAAATCCAAGAGAGATATTTATGTATCAAAGAACAATTTGGTGTTTTAGAATCAAAAAAATGGTTAGGAAATATTGGGTTTATTTATGAAGCATTAAAATTAATGGCACAAATGGAAGATATTACACCTCAAGAACTTATGTTTGTAGAAGTTGGATTATTGGGGGAGGCAAAAAATGATTGAAAATTGGAGAACTTATGCAATAATAGTAATTTTAACACTTTGTATAGTAGATTTAGTGGCAACTTATTATTATGTAAAAAAATATAAACAATGGCAACCAAATAAACCCTATGAATTAATAGAACTTAACCCACTCCTTCGTTTCCTATGGAATAAATTTGGATTAGAATTAGGAATGTTTATTGGAGCAGTAATCATACTTTCTTTGAATTATATAATTTCAAAAGAAGCACATTGGATTGTTGTTTTTTTATTATTTGGCTTCCTTTGTTTTACAATGTATAATCATTTTAATAATATAACTTTATTACATAAATTAATAGAACAATATCCAAGTGGTCACTTACCAGTAGAAACATTTGGAAATGTTATGGGAAATAACTAAAATGAAAATAATAAATAAATAGAACAAATGTTAAAATGAATGAAACAATAATACAATTAATAAACTATTTGAATAATAGTGGTGGGATACCACTTAAAGTAACCCAGACAACGCAGACAGCAAGCTGGCAATTTTATTTAACTATGGTAGTATCAGGTTTTTTTGTATTTTATTTTTTAATTAAGGCTTTTGGAACAAGTATAGTTGGAAATTATGCACATTTATATTTAAAGTTATTCAGATGGAGGAATAAATCAAATAATTTATTAGTAATAAAACATACACGACAAGATTTATTCAACGCATCAATGATAGATAGAACAACTTTAGAAAAAATACAGAGTGCTTTAATAAAATTTAAAGGAAAACCTTTTGATTTAATTTTATACACTCCCGGAGGAGAAATCTTTTCAGCAGTTTATATAAGCAGGTTGCTTTCTAAATATCAGGGAAAGATAAGAAGTTTTGTTCCAACATTTGCTATGTCAGGGGGAACTTTATTAGCACTATCTACTGATGAAATATATATGAATGATTATTCTTGTTTAGGGGCAGTTGACCCTCAATTAGGAAATTTGTTTAAATTTGGTTCAGCAAGGTCTTGGAAAGAAGTTCTAAAAGTAAAAGGTAAAAAAGCAGAAGATTCTTCAATAAGTTTTAAGTTTATAGGAGAGCAATACACTAAATCAATGAAAATATTAATAAATGAATTAATACAAAATAAAGTTCTCACAAAAAACAAGAGAAGATTAATAAATTTATTAGTGTCAGGAGAAATTGAGCATAGTTTTAATTTAACTAAAGATGTATTAAGGGAATTTGGAATGGATATTAAAGATATTCCTACAAAGACAAATAAGGAATTATTAAATTTAATAAAAAATATGCCAGAAGGAGTGATTTATACATAAAATGGATTTAGAAGATATTTGGGATGCAATTGTAGATGCTTTTTGGTATATAGTAAGTTTTGAATGGGTTAGAGATATTTGGGACATAATAATAGAAGGTTTTGCAGTATTATCTAATATAGAAGAATCCCCCTTAACAAATATATGGTTTTGGGCATTTTACTTTACTTATATAATCAGTATGTGGTATCTTCCAGAAAAAATAGGATTACAAGGATATTCCTTAATGGAAAAAATAATCGGTTCAATAGTATTTTTTATTATAGATTGGTTTGTAATAATAAAATTTAGGGATTAAAATGGAAAAAAACAGCAAAGAAGAAATATTAAAGGCAATATTTTACATAGAACAGGATATAAAAGAACTAAAAGAGGAATTAGAATCAAAAAAATGGGAATTAAATTTTTTAAAGGAAAGATTAAATGCCAAAGAATAGAAATTGGGTTTATGTAAGAACCTGTAAATATTGTGGCAAAGAATTTAATGCTTATACTAAATATGGAAGGGTATGCGATGTGTGTAAACAGCAGAATAGGAAAAAAGTTCAAGATGGTTATTATAAGAAATATATTGAAAGGAGGTTTAAGAAAGATGGGAATAAAGGAATGGATGCAGAAAAGAATTGAAAGAAATGCAGTAATATCTGAATTAGAAGGGAAAAAAGTTATTTTAAAAAAATCAGAAGTCCCAATTTTAGGAGGAGAATGGAGAGAGATACATCCTCCTGTTGATGAGAATGGAAAATGGAACTATATGAATTTAATCTTTGGGGGGTGGAGGAATTTTATAAGGTTAGCAATATTACTATTGATTATAGGATTTGCTTTAATGCAGTATTTTGATATATTGCATTATGTCCAAGAATTAAACAAACACTGCATTTGTGAGAGTGGCATAGATTTAGGAAACTTAACCTTTAGAAATTTAACAGGTTAAAGTAAATAAAATGGAAATCCCTTGCGTGTATTATTTATATTTGCACTCTAAGATATTTGAAAAATTCAAAATAGCAGTAAGTTATAAAGATATTAAGAAATTTCTTTTTGAGTGGAGAATACCACAGAAATTAAGACCTTTAATAATCAAAGAATTAGAAATATTAAAACTGATAAAAAAGAAAAAGAATACTTATGAATTAAAAAAACCTCAAATATATGAGGAGAATGTAAATAAATATTATGAGATGTTAGGGATGTTTGATAATGGCAGATAATTGTAACTACAAAAAGAATACAAACATTTAAATATAAGTGAGTATTGAGTATAATATGAAAACTAATGAGGAGGTAATAAAAATCTAAAATGAATGTAAAATTTGTTTATCTTAAATGTTTCAAGTATAAACCCATAATAACAGAATTTGAAGGAACTAAAGAGGAATTTGTTGCAATTACAAGATTTTTAGAAGGAGATGATAAGATAGAATGAAAAACCTACAAGAAATAATAACAGCATTAAAACAAATAAGAACAGATACAAAAACAAAAGTATCAGATGAAGTATTATGGGATTCAGCAGTAAGAATATTTAATTCTCAAAATATAAAGAGTAATAAAGAATCTCCTGCAACAGAAAAACAGAAGAAATTCTTAAAATCTTTAAATGTTAAGTTTAATAACAACATAACAAAAAAACAAGCAAAAGAATTAATTGATAAAGCATTGAAAGGAGGAAAAAAGAAAAATGGATAAAAAAGGAGTTAGTTTAGGAATAGTGATTTTTATAATGTTTATTGGATTTATTTGTTTTATAGGAATACATGCATTGATAAGCCACTACAAATATGATAAAGATTGTCTTAATAAGATAGCCGATAAAGTATGTAAAGAACAAGGGTATAGTTATGGAAGACTAGGGCAAGAGGTAATGATTGTAATTTCTTGTTATGATACAGAGAGAGATATAATAGAAACAAAAAGAATGAAATTTACAGAACAAGAATTAAATCAATGCAGGAAAAAATGAATCACCAAAAAGAACACAAGAAATTAGAAAAAATATATAGATGTATAATTGAAAAATGGTAGAAATAAGAATAAATAGAGCAATAGAAAGAATAGAAAAATTAGGAGAAATGAATAACTTTACAGGAAAAACAGCAGCAAAAACTATGAGAGGTTGGATACAGGGAAGAATAAACAAATTCATAAACCAAGATAATTTAGAAATGGTATTTGTTTTTAAAGAAATATTAAATGCTTATAATTATTATCACCCAGAAACAGAAATGAATGTTAAAGTAGATTCTTGGAAAGGAAAATCAAGCATAGAATTAATAAAAAGTATGGATAAATTAACAATAATTAAATATCAAAGAAAAGATAAACATTCAGAACCTGCACAAATGATTACAGAAGTTACAAAAGAGGAATTAAATGCTTTAATAGAAGTTATAAAAAGATTAAGTAAAGATATGGAAGTTATTGAAACAAAATATTTAGCAATGGCTTATTCAACAGCATTAGGTTTAAATCATAGTGGTTGGAAAACAGGAGATAAACCCTTCTTTTCAGATAGAAAAACTCATAATAAATTTACTTTAATGTTAGGAGCATTAGATAAATTAGGATTTATTGAATATTCAGGTGGAAAAACTAAATTACTAAATAAAAAATTAGATATTCAGATGATATTATAAAATGAAAAGGATTTTACATTATTTTATGACCTCTTTTTTACTTTTTCCATTTTGTAGAGGGTATACAGAATCTTTAGAAATTTTAATATTCAAATGAAAGGAGGAAAAAATCAGACAAGATGACAAAGAAAAAAGTAGAACTTCAAGCCCTAAAGAAAGAAAAAATATCTGTTGAGATTATTGGAGTAACACCTCTTTTAATGGAAAAGATGGATATGGATGTTGTTGAGAGATATAACCTTAAAAAAGGTAAGAAAATGTCTAAAAAAGATGATGTGCTTGAAGAAGAAAAGTATGAATACAAAAAACATAAAACAAAAGATGGAAAAGTAGGATTTCCAGCAATAGCTTTTCTTAAAGGAATGGTAGAAGTTGCTCCATATATAGATGGAATGGATAAAAAGAAAGTTAGAGGTTCTGTTAGAGTTCTTGGGGATATAATTCCTATAAATTATAAGAAAGAATACAAAGATGTAAAATGGGGAAGAACATCTGGTATAACAAAATCTCCAAGAAAAATAATAAGACCTATGTTTGAAGATTGGAGTTGTAAGTTAGATATTGTATATAACTCTGCAAATATCTCAGCAGAACAAGTAATCAACTTACTTAATTGGGCAGGTTTTCAAATAGGGATTGGAGGATTTAGACCAGAAAAATCTGGGAACTTCGGTCAATATGAAGTGAAAACTTAATCACAATAACTTTATTTATTTTTATTTTTTTATTTTTCATATTCATTTGGCACGGCTCGGCATGGTTTGGCAAGGTTTGGCGTGGCGCGGTTAGGTTAGGCGTGGCGCGGCTCGGCTTGGCACGGCGGGGTCAGGCTCGGCGAGGTTTGGTTCGGCACGGCATGGTTTGGCAAGGCGAGGTAGTTAGCCTTTAATCTTTAAAAGGCAATATTAAATAAATAAGTGTAAGGAGGTTAAAAAATGAAATACAAAAAAATATATAAAAGAAGGCATGGTGCACCCTTTAAAGAAGAGGATACACAGGAAATAGGGGAATTTATAGAGAATTGTTCAGATAAAACAACAAAAGGGATTTTAGAAGAAATAAAAAAACACCCTGAACATAAGATTTATTCCTTATTTGAATGGGATAAAGATAAAGCAGTAGAATTATACCAACTTCAAAGAGTCCGTGAGATAGTATCTCATATAGAAGTTGAAGTAATAAAAATTGGCAGTTCCGAACCTGTAGAACTTAATGTATCCCTTAGTGCTTTTAAATCCGTTGTTCCAGTTAATTCAACTGAAAGGGTATTTGTTCCAATAGATGAAGTAATGAGTAATAAGAATTATAGGGAACAAGTAATTGAAAGAGCAAAAGTTGAATTAAATAATTGGATAGAAAGATATAGTCAATATGAAGAATTAGAAAAGTTGGCTATGAAGATAAAAAAAGAATTAGATGAAGAAGATTAATTTTATTTATGTTCATCTTGTCTGATGAAACTACGGCGAGGCGAGGTTCGGCGAGGTCTGGCACGGCAAGGCGAGGTTTGGTGCGGCACGGCGCGGCGAGGCGAGGTCTGGCAAGGATTGGCGAGGCAAGGTCGGGCAAGGCACGGTGTGGTTTGGCAAGGCAAGGCACGGAGAGTTCCTGCTCTCTATAAAAAGCAGGATTAAATAATAAAGAAAAATGAAAGCAGTATATATAAGAACAAGCACAGAAGAACAAAATCCAGAAAATCAATTAAAAGATATAGAAACAATAGCAGGAAAAGACTATGTTTTATTTAAAGATAAACAAAGTGCTTGGAAAGAGGATAAAGAAAGAGAAGCATTTGAAAAATTAAAGAAAGAAATAACTAAAAGAAAAATAAATGATATTTATGTATGGGATTTAGACAGGATTTATAGAAATAGAAAGAAATTAAAGCAATTCTTTGAGTTTTGTAAATTATATAAATGCAAAATTCATTCTTATAGGCAACAATGGTTAGAGGAATTGCATAAAATACCAGAACCATTTAATGAAATAATGCACGAATTAATGCTCAATATTATGGGTTGGTTAGCAGAAGAAGAATCACAAAAGAAATCTGAAAGAATAAGAATGGCAGTAAGAAAAGAGAATGGAATAACTAAATCATATAAAGGAAATAAATGGGGCAGAAAAGCATTAAAATTAGAAAAACAGATAATAGAACTTTATAATCAAGGAAAGAAATATAGAGAGATTTGTAAAGAAGTTTATTATTGGGATAAGAATAATCATAAGAAATATGTCAGTTTAGGATTTGTTCATAAAACAATATCAAAATTTAAAGAAGTAAATAAATCGCAAGAAGTAGTTTCACAAAAGAACTAATTAATGAAAATGGCAAAACAAAAGATACTAATTTCAATTGAAGAAGGATTAAGAGAGGAAGTTGAGAAAATAATCTATAAATGGGGAGGTAGGTTTTCACCACTAGTAGAAAGATTGATTAGTGATTTTATAGACAAAAATAAAACTAATTGTAACTCCAAAAAGAATACAAACATTTAAATATAAGTGAGTGTTGAGTATAATATGAAACAAATAACAATTAACAAAACAGTGTCAAGGAATTTTATTGTAGATATTGTAGCTTCATTCCAAAATATGTTTGGATTAAATTTAACAGGTTATGAAAAAATGGTAGAGAAAGGGATGAAACAAATTCAGAAAGAAATTAAAAATAAAGATTTAAAGTGGTTTAGATATGAAATAACCCAATTAACAAATGGGGCATTGTCTATAACACTTTATGGGGAGGAAAAATGAATTTTTTTCATATAGGGATATTACTTTTTATATTATCAGCATTTATGTTTGGTGTAGGGGTTCAAAATAATGATATTACTTTAATAGATAATGCTTTAAACAATGTAAGTAATGCAATAACAACTATTGATTTAGATAATTCAAGTGCATTTAGTGAATTAAAAGAAAATTCATCAATACCTAATGCAGAAGGATTAATAGACATAATTGAACAAGGAGTAAAATTTGTTGGTGTAATAGGTGTAGAAATGTTTAGAGCAGGTGCTTATTTTGGACACGATAACCCACAATATTTTTCACCAGAATTTATATTAAAATTAGCTAAGTGGTTAGTAATATTAGTAATAATTAGTTTATTAATTAAACCAATAAGTTATTTGGTTGTTTTATTGATACTTTTTGGGATTTGGATTAAAGATAAATTTAGAAAATGAAAACTAAAAAACAAAACAAAGGAATAAAGAAATTAGTATTAATCAAATGGCGAGATGTAGTTTTTTATAATGGTCATAAAGATATTAATGAAATTGATAATTTATTACCAGAAGAATATCTAACAGCAGGATTTTTAATAAAAAAAGATAAATATTATGTAACATTAGCATTAACATTAAGAGAAGATGGAGAAGGCTTTACAGATGTTTATAAAATTCCAGTAGGATGTATAATTAAATTAAAATATTTAGGAGATAAGGATAAATGAAAAAAATAATAAAAAGTTTTTTAAGTATATCATTATTGTTAGCTGTTGTGGGGATGTTTTTTGGTATATATATAAATGATGTATGGGTATTTTTAAGTTATACTAATTTATTTGTATTAGTTATTATTTTAGGATTTGTTATGGATATTCATTATGAATTAACAAGGTTAGTAAATAAAATAAAAAGAACAAAAAATGAAAAAGAAAGTAAAAATAATTGAAAAAAAGAAGAAAAGTGATTTTTGGAGTAATTTTATAGAAATATCAGTGGCTATAATGGTGGTGTCATTTGCTATTGCATCAGTAATTTTCTTATTAGTTTATCTTATGTTTTTGAACACACTTAAATTAGATTATTCTTTTTGGATTTTTTTAACTATTTTGTTTTGTGTAGCGTGGATTATGACAGCAATGCTATTAAGTGCGAAGGCAAGTAACTATAAAACAATAACTAAAGAAAAAGAAGTAATAATAGAAGAAATTAAATCAAATAAGAGAAAAAAATGAAAACTAAAAAAACAGAATATAAAGCGTCAGCAAAAGCAATTAGGGAAAAAACATACAAACCAAAAACAGAACCAACAATACTGAAATGCACAAACAAAGAATGCAATTATGAATGGGAATACAAAGGTAAAAGTCCATTTTATGCAACTTGTCCAAGATGTTACAGAAAGATAAACATAAAGAAACAAAAGAAAAATGTTTAAACAAGAATTAATCAGATTTGCAGAAAATCTCTTTGAAATTTGGAAAGAATACTTACAAGAAAGAATTTTAGAAGGAGATTTTAGTGTAGATTTAGATGAAGAAGATATTAAAATGTTAATTCCAGATAAACAAAAATTAGAAAGCATAGTAGAAGAAACAATGAACAAAATTAAATTTGAAGACGAAACAAGAGATTTTTATGAAGAAGATGAAGAAACAAAAGGATTTTTCAGGAGGTTGATTAAAAAATGAAAGAAAAAACATTGAATAAGAAGATGATGACTCCTTATGAAGCAGTAAGGAAGTTTGAAAAAGAATGGGATAATAATAACCCAGAACTAAAATGTGTTTTGGATTCAGAAGACGTCAGACAATTCATAAAAGAGATTTTAGATTTACTTGATGAAATTAAACCATACAGATGGGAATGTGGTAGATTGGGTTGTAGTGGTGTGTTTTCATACGAAGTTCATAGTTGTCCTATATGCCAAAGTAATGAAATTAGAGAAATTATTCAAATCAATAAAAAAGAATTAGAAGAAACAATCAAACAAAAATCAGGATTTAAGGAGTTGAAATGAAAAAACAAACATTAAAAGATAAAAGGAATGTCTTTAAATATTATACTCTTTACGAAGAAGAAGATGTAAAACAATTCATCAAAGAGATTTTAGATGAGATTGAGTTTGCACAACAAGACCCTTACAATGGATTTGATGGACAGATTTTTGAATTAATACCAAGAATAATCGAACAAAAATCAGGATTTGAGGAGTTGAAATGAAATTACAGGAAAACATTAAATTAAATGAAAAGACCTTTAAAGTAAGGGTAATGGGTATTAAATCCAATAGAGGTTTTGTCCTCCAAAGCTAAAAAAATGGAAAGCAAGATAATTCATGGAGATTGTATTGACGAATTGAAGAAACTGCCAGACGCAAGTGTTGATTTAGTTGTTACAGACCCTCCTTTTTTTATGAAATTAGACCATTTCAAAACACGAACTTTTTTCAAAAGGAATTTTGCTGATATAGGAATTATAGAAAACTTTTTTAGAGATGTTTTTCAGCAGATTTTTAGAGTATTAAAACCAACAGGAAGAATGTATTGTTTTTGTGATGGACAAAGTTATCCTTTATTTTGGTATCATATTTTTCAATACACTAAATCGGCACGACCTTTAATTTGGAATAAAAAAACAAGTATTAATGGATATTCTTGGAGGCATCAACATGAGTTAATTATTTTTGCAGAGATGCCTCAAGCAAAACCTGTTCCAACTGGAGATGGAGATATTTTAGAATGTCGTGCTGTTCCTGTTGGAAAAAGAATACACCCTGCTGAAAAACCTGTTGAATTATTAAAAAAGTTTATTGAAAAAAGCTCTGATGAAAATGATATTGTTTTAGACCCTTTTGCCGGTAGTGGGTCAGTAATGAAAGCGTGTATAGAAACAAATCGTAAATATATTATGATAGAAAAAGAATCATCTTATTTTGAGCTTATGAAACAATCGGACAAAACCTCTACTTCGCAGACTTCGTTAAATCCTAATACTAAACAAAAAGCAGGATTTAAGGAGTTAGAATGATAACAGAAAAAGAATTAAAGGATTTACTAATAGAAAAACAAAGATTACAAATAGAAGATTATGATAGTTATGACAGGTCTATTGAGATTAGATTTATATTGGAATTATTAGAATTAATTAAACAAAAAAGGAGAGAATTAGTAAAATGAAAGAAAAAACTTTGAGTGAGAAAAAAGGATATGTAGATAGTTGGGAGATTAGGGATGCAAAAGATGTTCATCCAAGTCATATTACTGCTGTTTATGAAGAAGAAGATGTCAAACAATTCATAAAAGAGATTTTAGATGAGATTATGTTGATAAAAAATAAAGATGGATATTATGTTTTTGATGAGAATGCAGAATGGTTATATAAAAAAATTAGAGAAATAATCAAACAAAAATCAGGATTTAAGGAGTTGAAATGAAAAAACAAACATTAAAAGATAAAAGGAATGTCTTTAAATATTATACTCTTTACGAAGAAGAAGATGTTAAACAATTCATTAAAGAGATTTTGGATGAAGCAAATAAATATCTTAAAAATCACGGAGAAGAATTAGAAAAATGGTCAGAAGGAGATTTAGATATTGAAAGTAATCAATGGATAAGAGCTTGGATTAAGGATTATGTTAAAATAATCAAACAAAAATCAGGATTTGAGGAGTTAGAATGAAGAGAAAAACAAAACTTTTCTTTGGAATATCTATTTGGTTAGGAATAGGTTTATTTAGCACGATTTTTGGATGGGAACATTTTGTGACATATGTAATTGGAGTTTATACTTATCTTACTTTTGTTTTGCCATTTGAGAAAGAGGAGTTAGAATGACCCACATAAAAAAAACTTACAAAATTAAGAAATTAGATGATTTAGATATAAGTAAAAGAATGAGAAAAGATAAGATTTATTATCACTGTGTAAAGTGTGGCAATTTATATGAGGACAAACACCAAAGGATAATTATGAATGAAACAAAATTTTACTCCTTACCTTTTGAGTTTAATGGTTATAAAATTAGTTCAGGATTATGTAAAAAGTGTTTTGAAGGGAGGAAAGAGAAATAGTTAAATCAAGGCATTAAATCCTGCTATTACCTGCATCACTTCTATTTTTTCTTGTTTCCCAATAAATTTTACCTGTTTTAGAAATTCTCTTGCCCGGTCTTAATGCCTTTCTTTTCATATCCCTTACAATATTAGTTTTTCCAACTTGTTTTAACTCCCTTAAATTCCTTCTCAAATTCTTAAAACCAACTGCATCAAATTCTTTTTTCTTTTCTTTATCAAAATCAAATATCTTCATATTAAAATCAAGGTATTTAGGTTTATAAATTAGAGGTATAAAAAATTATCAAGGCACTTACCTCTATTTTAAAAACATCAAGGCATTAATAATAATGTGGTTGGTTCTGTCAGTTAAACCTCACCTCCATAGAGCAAGGGCATTAAAACCCTTGTTCTTTAAGGTCAAGGCATTTATTTTTAATTTATAAATATGAAATTGTTAATATATCCCCTTTTTAATGCCTTCAAAAAAAAGAAAAAGGGAGGATTAAAACCCTCCCTATTTTTGAATAAAGGAGTATAAAGTAATATAGATTAAAAAGTTTTATTCATTCCTTTTTAACCTCTCCTTTATTCATTAAGTTTTATTTTAATTTTTATTCATTCCTTTAAAAAAGTTTATTTGTTCTTTTGCGTCTTCTAAATGGTTTAAATAGTATTCAGTTAAATACTCTTTGCTCCAATAAATAAGGTTTTCTTGCTCTGCACTTTCTATAAGTCGCTCAACCATTTTATAAACTTCTTCTTTTGTTATTTTTTCCATTTTTAACCTCCTTACATTTATTTTTGATTATAAAAAAAATAAAAAAACCAAAAAAATTATTCTGTTTCCACTCTTGGAGCTAAAATAACCCTAAAATATCTATTCTCAACAATTAAAGGATAATCCTTTTTAGAGTAAATTTTAACCGCATCATCATCTTTATCTTTAAAGACATTAAATAAGTTTATAATTTTCTTTAAATACTCTATTGAATACTTACATCCGTATTCCTCAAATTCTTTAACCTCTTTATATCCTTCTTGAATTTCTTTTATTTTACTTTTGCTTAAATCCTCATCTTTATTTATAAACTTAAACAAAATCCCTTTTGCTTCTTCTGTTCTGGCTTCAATAAGACATATATACCCCGCATCAACAAAATAAACCGCTTCCTTATTTAATGCTTCTTCTTCTGTTATGCTCTCGGGTTCTATATTCTTAAATTTATCTAATGCCTTTAAAAGTCGTGTTTCTATTTTTGCGTCAAATCTCATTTTCCTTTAAACCTCCTTTCAATTCTTTTAAAATAATTGTAGTTAAAGGCAAGGCATCCAAATTTCTATTTTTAATAAATTCTCCTTCTATTTCCCCTGTTTCTAAAACTTCTAAAATGGTGTCTTTAACTTCTTGTTTTAAGTCATCCCAATAAATCCCAATTTCCATTTTCTTTAACCTCCTATTTATTTAATTTTCCAACATAAGTACCTTATGCTTTAAACTTCTTTATTTTTGGTTTAAGAATTTTAATAAATTCTTTTAAAGGTATTCTATAAGAAATACCTTCAATTTCTAACTCAATTAAAGGTTCTTCTCTTGGCTCAAAATCCCCCCAATATTTAGAAGTTACAATGCCAATTTCAAAACCTTTTTTAACCCAACAATTTAAATTAATAATCTTTTCTTTAAATTGTGTACTTCTTCTTGTTTGTGTTTTTATATCCATTTTTTTTAACCTCCTTACATTTATTTTTGATTATAAAAAAAAATAAAAAAATAAAAAAATATTATTTAAAAGCCGTAACATCTCCATACATATAAAAATTATAAACCTCTTCCGCTTCTTCTTGACTTAAATTAACTTCTTTATATTCGCCCCAATCAGCCATATAATAAACGCCCTTTAAAAGTTCGCCATCTTTAAAAGTTAATTTAAAGCCATCTGCACCACCGCCCCAACTTAAAGAGATATTATAAACTTCTTCTTTATCTATACTTAAAGGTTCTCTGTATTCTTCGTGTTGTTCTCTTTCTCTTGGTTCGTCTGCTTCTTCTTCTACTGCTCGGTTTAAATCTTCACTTATGTTCTTTATTCTTTGTAATTCTTGATAAGCACCCAATAAAACTATTTTTCTTTTATCTTCTTCTGTTTTATCCCGCTTATCTCCTGCAACTTTCCCAATATGCCCAACATTTAAACCTTTAAGTTCTTCTTGTAGTGCTTTTATATCTTGTTCGTAGTCCATTTTTTAACCTCTCCTTTCAATTCTTTTAAATTCTTTACATCAGAGCATAACTTTTTTAAATCTCCAATAGTTTTGCAGTGTTCTTTTATATACTCAAAACTTACTTTAATTTCTTTATTCATTTTAAAACCTCTATTTTTACATCCTCCTTTTTAAATTTCAATCCTCCAAAGCCATCAAGAAAAATATACTTAGATGTCTCTTTTATAACCCTTCCATAAATAACCCTATTTTTAACCCGTTTTTCAGCATAATTGAAATAAGGTTTCGTTACTTTAACTTTTTGGTTTATATAATCCATTTTAAAACCTCCTTATTTAATTGATTATTTTTTAAATTAACTTTTTTTTCTGTGTTCTTTTTTGTTAATCTTAACAAATTCTCTATTGCTTTTTTTCCTATGTTTTGGTTTATGTTTATTCTCATTTTAAAACCTCTTGATTTAATATAGTGAGTAGTATTTATAAATGTTTCTAAACTTAAATTTAGTAACAAATCCAGCAGTTTAATTTTATCGTCGTATAAATTGTTACCACTTTAAAGTTTTTTTCACCCTAAAATCAGACAGCCAAAAATGGCATATTTTTTCAAAAATTAAATAAAACCTGAACAAGAAAAATTGCTATATTTTTATATAGAAAAAAGAGGTTTTTTTTATGAACACTTTTAAGTGCTATATGATTTATTATTAGTTATTAACAAAGGTTAGCAAAGTTTAAACAAAAATAAAAGGTTAATCTTATTTAAGATTTTTTAAATCCTTATTAATCTGTTTATTTCAAAAAATAGTATTTAAAATATAACAAAAATTAAGAAAAATTAAGTCAAAAAAACACCCTAAAAATAACACAAGATAACACCTTATAACACCTTTTTTTGAACCAAAATTTTACAAGTGCCTAGAAAAATTTTAAAAAAATCTCAAATGCCTAGAAAATAACACAAAAGAATTAAAAAAATTAGCCAATGCCTAGAAAAGATATGCTACTGCCTTCAAAATTCACAGAAATAGCCAACTCAAATGCCTAGTTCAGCGGTCTATTAATAATATAGCCACTTTTCTGAGCCAAAACCACAGAAAACCAAGCAGAACAGAGCCAAATGCCTAGAAAAGACCCTATTTTTTTAACTTTTTTTACCCTTTTGCCCAAAAATATTGTAAATAAAACTATATTCATTACATTAATGTTGTTTTGTAATTGTATTTTTTCCGATTTTGCCATAAAAAACCACCTAAATGCCTTGATTTTTCCCAAAATTGACCAAGTTTCCAAAGAAAATGTAATAAAAACAGCAAAAATAGCCTTTTTAAGCCCTAAAACACTAAAATTTAGTCATTTTTTGTAGTTTTAGGTGTTGGAGCAGTAGAATTGTCATCTTTATCATCACTTTTTATAGATTTCATGACTTCATCATACGATTTTTCACCAAATTTAGCACAAATTCTTGAAATTTGAACATCAGACATCTCTAAATCATAATCTCCAAACAAATTTGACATCTCTTTATACTTCATTTTAGTTATTTTCCTAAAAAGATACATAATTATATCTCTCTGTTCCCTATATTTAACTTGTCCTGCTGTCATAGGGTTCTTTTCTGTTTCTTTAAGTGCTTTTTCTTTTCTTTTTCTATATTCTGCTTCAACTTTTTCATCACCGAGAGCAAATCTACTGTGAAATCTTCCCTTAAATTTGGTATAAATAAACTGCCCTGCCTTTTTTGAGCCATAAGAGTAGGTTTGCTTTCCAGCAAGATAGAGATACTTCTTTTTTTTACGATTATAAACTCTAAAATAACCACGAATGCCTTTATTTTCATAAACATGAATAAGGGCTTTGGTTCTAAATAAGGCAACATACTTATCAAGCAAGAAAAAAGTAGGTAAAACGACAAGAACAAATAAATTCTTTTGTCGCATTTGCATCATTAAGCTAACTAACACACGATTTACTGCAGAAAGAGAGGAACGAGAACTTAAACCTGTAAATGCTTCATCATAAACTATACATTGTCCTTTTTTTGCTTTATAAATTGCATTTCTAAATTCTTCAGCAGTAAAAACAACCCTATCTAAATTTAAAGTTGGGTCAACATATTTTCCAAGTTGTAATGCAAGAGTAGATTTTCCAGAACCTTCTTGTCCATCAATAACAATTACAGCATCTTTATCTTTTTCTTGTAAAGAAGGAATTAATTTTTCATCAAAATTCTTTTTTAACTTAGGGTCAAGATAATATTTAATTTCTATTTTTTGAATAGGGTCATAAACTTTAACAACATTACTTTTTACCATTTTTAATCAAAATCATATTCATCTTCCTCTTCTTCTGTAGTTCCTTTACCAAGTTCATTTTCTAATCTTGCTAAAAGTAATTGTTTTTCATTTAACAAATCATATTGTTTTTCTCTTTTTTCTAATAATTCTTTAGATGGTTCTTCAAAACCAGCTGGTGCTTCATCTACAAACTTTCCAAGAGATTTTAATTTATCATTTACTTTATCTATTTTCTCTTTCCATTTTTTATAACCTTCATTACTTAAATCTCTTGCCAATTCTCTCCAGATACAATCTAAATCATTATTCCATTTATAAAATTGGTCATTTCTTGAATGTTTATGTGTGTCAATCCATAATTGGTGTAATCTTAAAATTATATTTATACCTGAACTATATTTACTTTTAATTCCTATTTCCTCACTCTCCATTTCATTTGGCATACATAAAAGATACATTTTACCTTTTTAAATTAGAGGTAAAAATACATTTTTTCTAAAATTACATGTAATTACTTGTAAATTATAATCCATACCTCTAATTTATAAACCTTAATAATTTATAAATATTAATGGTAAACAAAAAATTAAGTATATTTTTGTATTTGTATCAGGGGGTGTATATGAGATGTTAGGAAATATTATCGGTGGATTCATTGTTATATTAGTTGGAGTAACCTTAGCACCAACAGTTGCTAATGAAGTTAAAGGTGCTCAGAACAATGAGAATATTACAGGTGCAAGTTCAACAATTCTTGGACTTACTACATTGTTCTACAACCTTTCAATCGCTTCAACAGCAATTGGAATCGCCGCACAAGGTCTAAGAAACTCAGGACTAATGTAAGTGAGGATATTGTAAGATGTTAAAAGATAAAATAAGTAGGAGAAGCAGGACAAAGGCACAGACCATAATGGGTGTTAGTTTGTCGGCACTTCTTTTACTTATTTTATCACTTAATTTTATTTCTTCTTTTGGCTTCCCAGATGATGCTACAACTCAAACTAATAATGTTTATTACATTAATAACAATTCAGAACTTTACCATAATAACTTATCTGGATTACAAGGAGGAGGTGCAAATGAATACTATCATTTAACTCAACCAATTTATAGTGTAGTAATAGATAAATATGATGATTGGATAACAAATGCTGTTAATGATTTATCCAATTATTTCACAAAAACAGAAATTAATAATAAGTTTAGTTCTTATTTTAATAGTATAGATAATTTTACTGGGACCAAGACAGATAATAAAATATGTATCTGGGATGATGGAAATTCAGAAATAGTATGTAATTATACAGACCAAGGGGGGAGCGCAACTTATACAGCAGGCTCTAATTTAACACTTATAGGAAATAGATTTGATTGGGATAGTTCTT
>Ga0190330_1000036_pt1 | contig 31252 bp, 33 predicted proteins | sample 48720434_MG_FD_161654 | JGI IMG/M metagenome (GOLD analysis project Ga0190330, IMG submission 161654) | Hydrothermal vent sediment bacterial communities from Southern Trench, Guaymas Basin, Mexico - 4872-04-3-4_MG | ecosystem: Environmental > Aquatic > Marine > Hydrothermal vents > Sediment ...
AGATCTTGCCAAAGATTGGGCTTTAGCTTCAGGATATGAGCTCAGCTTTGTTTACGGAGAATTTCCTGATTTGCTTGAGAAGATAAAAAACAATGAAATTGATTTGCTCCTAAATGTTGCAAAATCACCTGAGCGTGAGGAATTTATGGCCTTCAACAACACGCCTCTTTTCACTAATCATGGAGTTGTAATTGTCAAGAATACTTCTAATATCGTTTCAATTCAACAACTCTCTGACAAAAAGATAGGCGTGCTTGTAAAGGACATTCACGAAACCTTTCTGGATAAGTTTCTCACCACGGAAAATGTCATTGTTAAGAAAGTTTATTACCGATCTTACGAAGAGATTGTAAATTCAATAATGGCAGGGAATATTGATGCCGGCTTGCTGAATTATAGCTTGAGCACTTATTATCTGAATAATGGCCGTGGCTTGAAGATGGTTATTGAAAAACTTGGTTCGGTGGATCTTTATATCGGGCTGAGCAAAAAACGCCAGGGACTCAAAGCTTCTCTGGATAATTTTTTTCAGAAACAATTAAAGGACAAAGAAAGCACTTATTATTCAGTTCTTGAGAAATGGTTCGGTAAATATCTCATGCCTTCGATTAATGAAGAAAAAGCAAAGCGATTGCTAACAGTTGGCATTATAATTATCGGCATCTCTACCCTTGGAGCATTGACAGCCGTTTTTTCTTACCGGATTATAAAATCAAAGCTCCATAAAAGCGAAATACACGTCGAGGAACTCAACAAACTCCTCCTTGATGCAGTTGCTACATTTGCGGAAATGAATCCAAATGTCTCAGACCGCATATTTTTTGAAAAACTGCTTGATCTTGCACTTGAATTCATTCCAGAAGCTGATAGCGGGTGTGTTTCGGTGATTTCTGATGGCTTCTGGAAGTTCAGGGCTGTGAGAGGATATGACAGTTCGCTGTATGATCTGAAAATTCCTGCAGAATATATGATTAATGCCAAAGAAAAAGCCATTGTTGTCAAAAATATTTCTGATTACAACAAGAAAGAATTGCCTGAGAAGTACCAGAAAGCTTTTATAAAAGCCGGGGCTTTAGAAATCAAGGTATCTTTGATGGTTGGCTATTACGTCAACGGAGAATATCTTGGAAATATAAGCCTTGATACGAAAAAAGACACAGAATTTTCAGAGAGTTCCAGGATAAAACTCGAATATCTTGGAAAAATCGCTTCCCAGTTTTTCAGAATGAGGCAGGTTACTGAACTGGAAAACCAGGCAAAAGAGGAAGTTATCTATGCCCTTGTAAGGGCTCTTGAAACAGGGGATCCCTATACAAGCGGCCATAGTGTTCGTGTAGCTAACTATGCAATTATGCTTGGAAAAAGATTGAATTTGAATGAGGATGAACTCAACACACTAAAATGGGCTGCGTTGTTGCATGATATCGGGAAGATAGGTGTACCGAGAGAGATCCTGTTAAAAACCGGAAAATTGAATGCTTACGAACTGCAAATCATAAGGGAACATGTAAAAACGGGGGTGGATATGTTAAAGAACTTTCGCTCTCTAAAGAAAATGATCCCTATTATCGCCGCGCATCATGAGCGCTGGGATGGCAAGGGATACCCTGAAGGCCTTAAAGGCGAGGAAATTCCACTGCTGTCGCGAATCCTTTCGATCGTCGATGCATACGATGCAATGAGAAGCAACAGGCCATATAGAGCACCTATAAGCTTCGAAGAAGCTCTTGAAGAAATCATAAAAAACGCTGGAACTCAGTTCGATCCGCAAATAGCAAGGATATTTGTTGAATACGTCCATGAAATAGATTTAACCCATTTTAAGGAGGATACGCTGAGAAAATCATGAGAAAAGCCCTTGTGCTCAGTGGAGGCGGAGCGAAAGGTGCAGCACATGTAGGAGTGATAAAAGCCCTTGAAGAAGCGGGTTTTAGACCCGATTTCATCGTTGGGGTTAGTATAGGGGCCGTTGTTGGCGCTGGCTATGCTCTTTTAGGGGATGCTTCGTTATTGTGGAGGTACGCACATAAGGTTTACAAAAGGGCTTTGAAATTCTTCCCTTTTGATTTTTCCGCTCTTGATCACAAATATTCTCCTTTTTTCGCTAAACTTGGTTGCTGGTATATGTCTTCAAGGATATCCGTATTACCATCGTGGATTTATTTCGACATCTTCAGGCATTATTTGAAGAGATTCCGCTTTGAAGATGTGAAAATACCCTTTTGCTGTATTGCCTGTGATCTGAACAGTGGAGAGGATGTTTTTCTTTCTTCTGGAAGGCTTCTGGAGGCTGTGGAGGCTTCTATGTCAATTCCAGGAATTTTTCCTCCCATAAAGTTGCAAGGAAGATTGTTGGTAGATGGGGGAACGTTGAATAACCTGCCTGTTTCCGCTGCCAGGAAACTTGGAGCTGAATATGTCGTGGCGGTGAACTTGATGGAAAAGCAACATAGCCCAAAGAAACCCGAAACTTCAAACCAGATTCTTACTACGATTAATGAAGCTATAACGGAGAAATTGTCAACCTTACGTAGAGAAGAGGAAAAAGCTGATTTTCTCATTATTCCACCGGTTTCGCATATTGGCACTTTGAAATTCAGAGAATCCTTTGAATTAATGGAAAGTTCTTACACTTATACAAAAGGCCTACTTAAGAAGAGGGAAATAAGAGTATGAATCTTCACGCTGGGGGATTTGGGCTTTCAGGACTTATGGCTATTCCGTACATACGTAAATATTTACGAAAAGAAAAAACAACGGGAATTATCCTGAACGGCATTGCGGGCTTGTACACCATCTCTGCTAAGGAATTTAGCAAGAGAAAAGCTGCTGAAATTGTTCTGGATTTTTTGAAAACTTTTGAAGATCCCCTCAAGGTCATGGAAAGAGCTTATGCCGGAAGTTGTAAAGGAAGCACTACCGGGAGAAAAGAAATAGCCTACTGTGCCCGCTGGACGACTGCCGGCTATCTGGCTAACTGGGAAAGTTTTTGCTGGTTTGAATCTTTCTCGAACACAGTTTATACCGGCATCTATATCGAACTCCTGGATTTGGTGGAGAAAAGGCCACTCCTTTTCAATGGTACTGCAAAGGCCATGGCTCAAGCTTCTGTTGCTTTTCCGGGGCTTTTTCCCCCGCTTGGGGGGAGATATGTGAGCACAACGTACTACACACAAATTCCCGTCTCATTTGTTGAAGATGGTGATACGGTAATCCTGAATTTGCTAAAATCAGATGCTTCTCCGCAAAATGCCAACCAGATACTTACCCGGGTACTCCAGCTCAGGCAAATCGCTCTGGCTAAAGAACTGCTTGGCAGAAAGAAAGTCGAAACCCTCCATCCGGAGGGTCGAATAAACTGGGATAAACTCAAAGATGAGAACTTTCTTTTAGAAATATTTGATCATTGAGCTTTTTGATTGTCTGATTTTCTGTAAGGCAACGGAACATATTGTACTGAAGGCCTGCGCTGTTCAGTCTGTTTGTAATGGTTCATTAACGAGTATATTTCCTCTGGCATTTCTGAGTTCACCTTTAGCCCAAGTGCTTGAGCTTCTTCGACGGTAATAGGGTAATCATGGGTCCATGTCCCGGAACAGAGCTTTTCGGAAAGCTCTTCCGCTTCTTCTTCACCCATCTTCTCGAGGAGAAGCTCCTTTACGAACTTTTTCATCTGTCCAATGGCCTTTTTTGATATATCTGCCAGTATCATCGTTTCGTCATCAACGTTGTTTTTGTCCTTGGTTTCCACTACGCTCAAAATTGAAGCAGCTGGATATTGCCCTATTTGTGGGTCTAAAGGACCCAGCACAGCATTTTCGTCCATAATGATTTCATCAGCGGAGAGGGCAATCAATGTACCGCCAGACATGGCATAATGTGGAACAAAGACTGTCACCTTGCCTTTGTGTTTCTTCAAAGCCCTTGCGATTTGCTCGGCGGCCAGAACAAGGCCTCCGGGTGTGTGTATGATGAAATCGATGGGCATATCATCCGGGGTTAGTTTAATCGCCCTGAGCACTTCTTCTGAATCTTCGATGTCGATAAATCTATTCATTTTCAATCCAAAGAAACTCATCGCTTCCTGCCTATGGATAAGGGTAATCACCCGGCTTTTCCTTTTGTTCTCGAGTTCCCTTATAGCGGCCAATCTCGTTCCTTTTAAGTTGACAGAGCGGAGGAAGGGTACAAACATGCTGATTATGAATATCATCCAGAAAATTTGGAATATTAGCGTACCTACATCCATCAGAGCACCTCCTTTTCAGATGGTACAAATAGTCAAGCTTTCTTGCTTTTTGTAAAAGAATATATAACCAGAAATTCCACAAAGAGCGCGACGACAATGGCTGATCCCGGTGGAATGTTGAGGTAGTAGGCTAAAATCATGCCACAGAAAGATGCACCTATACTCAAGCCAATGGCAAAGGTAACCATACCCTTAAATGTTTTTGCCATCAATTTAGCCGTGGCCGCGGGAGTAACAAGAAACGCAGTTACGAGAATTATCCCGGCTATTTTCACAGAAGCCACGATACTTAAAGATATGCCTATGAGCACCGAATAATGTATAAATCCGGTATTGACGCCAAAGTGCTTTGCCATTTTTTCATCAAAGGAGTAATAAACGATTTCTCTGTGAAAAAGCGAGAAAAACAAGACAGCGATAACGACAAGTATTAGCAAAAGTACCACATCGGCTTTTGAAACAAGCAGGATGTTTCCGAAGAGATAGCTCATCACGTCAGGTGTGTAACCCTTGACGAAGGAGAGGAAAATAACTCCCAGTGCCATTGACAATGGAAGTAAGATGCCTATCATGCTGTTTTCCGAAACCCGCCTTTTTTGACTGAAATAGCTTATGGTTATGGCAAAAGCAACCGCGGAAATGGCTGCTACGAGTGTACTGCTTATTCCAATCAAAAATCCGAGAGCAAGGCCTCCAAACGATGCGTGGGCTGCGCCATCACCTATGAATTCTATTTTTCGTAAGACGACAACCGTTGAAAACAACGCTGTCAAAATGCTTACCAGTATGCTGGCGAAAAATGCGTTTTTTAAGAACTCAAAGACAAACATATCCTGAAAAAAACTCATAGTTCATGCTCCCTATGCAAATGGTCTTTTCCTCGTATCAACAAGTCAAAATCAGGAGAAAAGATAACCTGTAAATCCTCTGGAGATACTTCGTGAGTGCTCTTGTGACAATGAAGAGTTTTGTTCAGGCACATTATGCGATCACAGGCGTCAAAAACGAGTCCTATGTCATGGCTCACCATAAGCAGGGTAAGGCCCTTTTCTTTTTTCAAACTGCTGAGTAGTTCGTAAAAGGAAGCTTTGCCCATCTCATCGATACCTGCTTCTGGCTCATCGAGAATCAGAATTTCAGGCTCTGTTGCAAGAGCTCTTGCGAGCATGACGCGCTGGTATTCACCACCAGAGAGCACTCCGATTCTTCTGTCATAGAGCTCTTCAGCGCCCACGATTTTGAGCAACTCTTTCACTTTTTCCCAATCCGTACTATTGAAAAATCTCAATGGCCCTTTTTTCTTATAAAGACCCATAGCCACAGCGTCCTTAACGGATATGGGGAAATCTCTTTCGAAATCTTTTTGTTGGGGAAGGTAACCGATTTGCCCTTTTAGTTCTACCTTTCCCTGATAACCTTCAAGCTCTCCGATGATGGCTTTTACAAGCGTGGATTTGCCGGCACCGTTCGGGCCGATAAGTCCAACAAATTCCCCACGCCTTATTTCAAAGGATATATTTTGTAAAATGTGATTTCTTCCAACATTGTAGTTTAGATTCTCAATTTTCAAGATCACATCAATGGACATTTATAACCTCCATTATACGGGTGATATTCCAGTTTAGGAAATCTTTGAAATCCTTCCTTCCTATACCGAGAGGGTCGAGTTCAGATTTAGCAATTCCAGCTTCTCTAACCACTATCTCTATGGATTTGTTGTTTTGCTGGTATTCCCCAAAAGCGGCGATGTATTCTCCGCTTTTCGCGGCTTTGATTATATCTTTTAACTCAGAAATAGTTGGCTCGTCACCGTGGCCTTCAAAAAGGGAAACGGTGCCAATTCCAAAATCACGGAAAAAATAATAGAAGCTCGGATGTGACATCAATATTTTTTTGCCTGCAAAGGGAAGAAAATATTCTGATAGATTTTTATATATCTCTTTTAGATTGTCGATGAGCTTTTCTGCGTTTTCAGTGTAAAGATTTGCCTTTGAAGGTTCTATCTTCATTAGATCTTTTGTTAGGCCAGGAATTATATACTTGGTGAGCAAAGAAATCCCCAGCCAAATGTGTGGGTTTATATGATCTTCGTTTGGGGTAGAATCCGATGATGAACGAAGTACTTTATCAACATATGAGGAAACAAAAATGACCCTTTTCCCTGAACGTTCAAGCCAATCCAATTTTTCAGTCAAAAAGCTTTCCAGCTCAAATCCGTTTGCAACTATTAGATCGGCACTTGAAAGTTTCCGGATATCTTCCATATTGGGTGAATATATATGTGGATTCTGACCGGGTTCAATCAAAAGGGTGACATTATCGGTTTCAGCAGTGATCTCTTTCAAGAGCAAATAATAGGGATTTATTGTGGTGATTATATTCAAAGCAAACAGCGAGGAAGTGATAAGTAAAATCAAAAATATGATGGCTATTATTGGCTTCACCGCACTCACCTCCTTTTCACTGTTCGGAAAGCTTTTTGCGGCATTCTGAGCATATGCCTACAAAATAAAATATGTGGTCGAGAATCTTGTAATCGTGTTTTTTTTCGAGTTCTTTCTGAATCCTATTGGCGAAACATATGTCAAAAGCCTCGAGCCTACCGCACATTTTGCAGTACAAATAATGTCTGGGGTGCTCTGTGGCTTTAAAAAAGTATCTCGTATTTCCGTCAAAGGTGATGGACTTTATCATTTCTCTTTCTTCCAAATAACAAAGCCCTCTGTATACACTGGAAAGATTGGGTTTCTCATCGAGATTCTGGTATATTTCCTCGGCACATAAAGGAACCTTAGAGCGTTCTATGAGGTTCAATATCTCTTTTCTAAGCTTTGTAAGACCTTTCAACATTATCACCTCGCGAATCGTTTGCGCAAATGATTTGCATAAGATTCTATAACAATCAGCTGCAGTTGTCAAGAAGTGAGTTAGAACTATGTTAACGATTTATACCTTAAAGCTATGGCAGTAAGGGAGATTTTTAGTGTAAAATTGCGAAGAAGCTTTATGTTGGAGGGTTGTATGACATACTTGATATTCGCCACTTTATGTAGTGTTTCCATTATTTTGTTTCTTCGCTTTAGTGAAGGGATGAACCTGAACAGGTATGTTGTTACCAGCGCAAATTATTTGATAGCCTCTGTTATTACGCTTTTTTTGGTTTTAAAAGGCGATATTCTTTTGGATTCAGATGGAATGTGGAGTTTTTTAACAGAGTTTTGGGATGTTTTCAGGAATTCAAAAACCTTTTCTAATGCCGCCTCACCCTGGTGGGCACTCTTTCTCGGTGTCATTGCGGGAAATTTCTTTTTTCTCGCCTTTATTTATTATCAAAAGAGTTTGAAAGAAAGCGGCGTAGCCGTTACAGGTGTTATTGGGAAACTGAGCGTTGTGGTATTGCCACCATTCTTTGCTTTGGTTCTGTGGCTTGAAATACCTGGACCGATACGTTGTCTTGGAATAGTATTTGCCATCATCTCTGTGTTGTTGAGCGGAAAAAAGACCGGGGAATCTCATTTAAAACCAAGTGTTGCTGTAATTCTTTTCTTCATGTTCTCTGGCTTCGCAGAATTTTTCAATAAACTTTTTCAGAAGTACGCAACTATTTCAACAAGGCCATTGTTTCTCTTTGCGGTTTTTTCAACTGCTTTGGTCATCAGCATGCCCTTTGTGATAAGAAGTCGTAAACCCAGATGGATTGAAGTTGGTATCGGTCTTGTGGTAGGGGTTCCCAACTTGTTCTCTTCATTTTTCCTTATTTCAGCATTGAATTCTGTACCGGCTTCTGTCGCATTTCCGTTGTACGGTATTGGCAGCCTTATGTTGATGAGCATTGGTGGAATGCTCTTATTCAAGGAGATTCTCGACAAAAAAGACTGGCTTATGATAGCCAGTGCTGTGGTTTCTATTGCTTTTCTGAGCGGGGGAAACTGAGATGCGAAAATATGACCTGATCGTTATAGGCGCTGGTCCCGCAGGCCTTTTCGCATCGATAAATGCTGCCGCATGTAACCTGTCCGTGCTTTTGCTCGAAAAAAAGGATCGTCCTGGAAGAAAGTTGTTGATATCGGGTTCGGGCAAATGTAACCTCACTCATACGGGTACTCCAGATGAACTCTTATCTCATTACAACGGTGAAGAAAAGTTCGTCAAACCTGCGATTTATGCATTTGATAATAAAGACCTTATCGAATATTTCAACAAAATGGGAGTTCCAACTCTTATAACCGAAAATGGCAAGGTGTTTCCAGCATCCTTTGAAGCTAGAGATGTTTTAAACATCCTTGTTGATGATGCGAGAAGAAAAGGAGTTTCAATTAAAACTTCATGCCCTGTTATTGCTGTCAAGAAAACCAATAAAGGATTTATTGTAAAAGCCACAGATAAGACCTTTGAATCCAGTGCGCTGTTAATTGCAACCGGGGGAAAAACCTATCCCTGGACGGGTTCAGAGGGTGATGGTTATCGCTTCGCAAAAGCGCTGGGCCACACCGTAATAAGCCCAGAACCCGCACTTGCACCGTTTTTTATCGAGAACTTTTCTTTAGGCGAATTATCAGGGCTTTCTTTCAAAGCTGCGAGAGTGTCTCTTTGGAAAAACGAAAGGAAAATAGTTGAAAAAGTAGGGCCACTTTTGATCACGCATAAGGGTTTTTCAGGGCCTGTGATACTCCATCTTTCAAGAGAGGCGCAAACGGGGGATGAGGTTTTGATTAATTTTCTTGATATTGATCCGGAAAAGCTCAAAAATGATCTTTTGACGCAGAAAAACATGCTTGTAAGAACGAGCTTGAAAAAACTCGGCTATCCATTAAGTCTGGTAGACAAGATAATGCAGAATTGTGGGGTTTCACTTAAAACGAACCTCAGCGTGCTCATTAAGGCAAAGAGAAAGTGCTTGATAAAAGCCTTAACGTCTTATCGAGTGAAAATAACAAAAGCAGGGTTTCAATTTGCCATGGTTACAAAAGGAGGTGTGAGATTAAGGGAAGTAAACCCGAAAACCATGGAGTCAAGAAAGGTTCAAGAGCTTTATTTTGCGGGCGAGATTCTCAATATCGACGGGGAAACTGGAGGTTACAACATTCAGTTTGCCTTTTCTTCAGCATATCTTGGAGCGAAAGCTATTTGCCATCGGCTCTGTTCGTTATGATTTTGCCCACGATTTTGGGAGTTATGCCTGCTTTAACCATATGTCGAATGAGCTTTTCCCTATCCCACAGAACTACTCCTGTTTTCCTGGCCAGTTCTCGGGCTTCACGTGTAAACCTGCTGTTTGTAACAACCATGGCCTTGCGGCAATTGTAGATTTTCCTGGAAGCATAAACCTGCTGAACAGCTGCATTGCCCACAGAATTGCTGTATCTTTTTGCTTGAACGGCGGTACGGAGAAAGCGTTTCTTTATGACCAGATCAGCCCCCTGGTCTTTACCACGCCCGGTGAGGTGCGCATTATAGCCAAGCCTTCTGAACAAAAGAAGCAAAAACCTCTCGAAGTCTTTGCCTTCAAGGTTATCTATGAGAGACATGCTTTTTTGTACGAGCATTACTTTCCTTTTCCTGTAAAGAAGGAAAAGCAGGATCGCAAGAACAACTGCCAGGGGAGGAAGCACGTAAATCAACAGAAATTCCGATAGTACAGAAAAGTCAATATCCAACCGAAACACCTCCCGGGAGTTGTTGTAAAAAATTTTATCACACAACCATAGGATGCAAAATAGATACAATGATTTGATATAATGATTAAGGCTGATTATCATGATGGTTTTAGATTATTTCAAGAAAAAATTTATTGAAGTCGATCTGAATCCGCTAAACTTAAAATTTCGCGACGAAAAGACCGAAAAGGCCTTTCAAGATTATTATGCCAGAAACTATGCTAAAACCCTTAAATACCTTTTAATGGCTGCTGTCTTTCTGTATCTTGCTTTCCTTTTTGTTGATTTTTATGCAGTACCAATGGTCTTCAAAGAACTTGTTGCCATTAGAATTGTTTTTGTTGTTTATTGTATAGTGTTGGTATCTTTTCAAAATACAAAATTCTTTTATAACCATACACGGGCAATTGTTACGGGTATTATTCTCGCAGCAACAGCAGGCCTTATGGGCATTATCGTTATCGCTGATAACATACAGGAGTTCCGCCTTCTTGGTACTTACCAGTACGATTCTTCCATTATTCTCGTGTTATTATTCCTCTATGCCCTCGCGCGCCTTGGCTTCTGGTGGTCTGCTTTTACAGGATGGGTAGTAGTTTTGATGTATGATATCGCTATTTTGGCCGTGGGAAATCTACCGGATTATATATTAGTTGATCGTAATGTTGTTTTTTCAGCAATTAACTTCATAGGCATGCTTGCTTCTTATTTATTCGAATACGAAAGTAAGAAGGCCTTCTACTTTCAGCAAAAGTCCGCTCTTGAAAGGAAAAAGCTCGATGAACTAAACAAGAATCTGGAAATAAAAGTGGCTGAACGAACCCAGGAGCTGGAAAAGTCAAACAAAGAACTGAGCGAAGCTTTTGGAAGGTTGATAATCGCCGTGTCTAACATTACCAACTTGCGGGATCCCACCACTGCAACTCATCATGAAGAAACCGCTAAAATCGCTGTTTTTCTAGGAGAAAAGTTAAATCTTGACCATGAGTCTCTTGATGATCTGCGTATTGCCGCACTGCTACACGATATTGGCAAAATTGGTGTGCCCGCAGCCATTTTGCTGAAGTCAACAAGCCTTTCTGAGGTAGAATATGAGATTGTGAAAGAGCATGTTGGGATGAGCGTTGAATTGCTTAAGAACGTAGATTTTTCTGAAAAAGTGCTTGAGATTATACTCCAGCATCATGAGCATCTGGACGGGTCAGGTTATCCAAAGGGTTTGAAAGCTGGTGAGATTCTTCTCGAATCGAGGATTCTCACGGTTGCAAACGTATTCACAGCGATGTGCTCGCACAGGCCTTACAGGCCCGCGCATACGCCAGAAGAGGCTTTGAAAGAACTCAAAGATAACGCTGGCACTTTCTACGACCCGGAGATTGTTTCGGTCTTTGAAGCAAACTTCGAAAAAATCATCGGATTGCTGAAAAAACAGAGCGCTTGTTAGAAGGATATTTGTGTTGTGCATTATCAACCTGAAAGTCAAACTTCCCTTTTTATATTGGTCATTTGTTACTAATATAATGTTTAGTTCATATATATGGATACTCAGGTATCCATTTTACTTAAAGGGGGTAAGTGTATGGGTGTTTGGCTGGTAGTGCTTTTGTTCCTATCGGTGTTGTTCATCATCATCTCAACTGTGAGGTGGAAACTGCATCCATTCCTTGCGCTGTTGTTTTCCGCCTTTGGATTCGGGCTTTTGTCGGGAATGAAGCTTCCGGACATCATTTCTTCCATTACCGGCGGTTTTGGCGGTACTGTCGGTTACATCGGTATAGTGATCGTTGCCGGTACTATTATTGGGACGTTTCTGGAAAAATCCGGAGGGGCTTTTACCATGGCGGAAAGTGTTCTCAAGGCTACTGGTAAAAAAAGAGTACCTCTCGCCATGGCAATTATCGGCTATATTGTATCGATACCCGTATTCTGTGATTCGGGTTTTGTTATCCTAAGCCCACTTAACAAAGCTCTTTCAAAAAGGGCAAAGATAACGTTGGCTACTAGTGCAATAGCACTCAGTCTCGGCCTTTATGCCACACATACAATGGTTCCACCGACGCCCGGGCCAATAGCAGCTGCTGGTATTCTCAATGCAGACCTTGGAGCGGTAATCATGTGGGGATTGCTTGTATCTATCCCTGCAATGTTGGTAGGCTGGTTTTTCGCACTGAAGGCTGGTTCTAAAATTCAAATAGATCCAGAACCGGAGCTCACGGAAGAAGCTATTCAAGAGAAGATGAAGGATGCTCCTAAAGCAGCGAGCGCCTTTTTGCCCCTTGTGCTCCCCATATTGTTGATTCTTTTGAAATCCATATCGGATTTCCCGACACATCCCTTTGGTGATGGTGCCTTCAGAACTTTCATAGGCTTCATTGGGCACCCTGTAACCGCTTTGATGATTGGCGTGCTCATTGCTTTTACACTACCGAAGAAGCTGGACAGGGAAATGCTTTCCACTTCAGGTTGGGTGGGCCAGGCTTTGGTCAACGCTGCGCTCATAATAATGATAACCGCGGCTGGCGGAGCTTTTGGAAAGGTTCTTCAGAATTCAGGAATTGCAAGTGTCATTGGTGATACACTTGCGAAAGCCAATATCGGAATATGGCTTCCCTTCATAATAGCGGCTGGTATCAAGAGTGCTCAGGGATCATCGACGGTTGCCATCATAACGACCGCTTCACTTATGGCACCTTTGATGGACTCTCTCGGGTTCACCGGTATTGCTGCAAAAGCCCTTGTCGTCGTTGCAATCGGCGCGGGCTCTATGGTAGTATCCCATGCCAACGACAGCTATTTCTGGGTGGTTACACAGTTCTCCAGAATGGATGTTAAAACAGGTTACAAATTGCAGACATTAGGGACACTGGTTGAAGGAATATCAGCAGCGGTGATAGTATGGTTAATAAGTCTTTTTGCTCTGTGATTTAGTATTTAGTGGAGGTGTGATTAATGAATAGCATCAGGGAAGACGCCCTATACATCGCTGATGAAGCTATCAAAGCTGTGCTTCCTGAGAATGCGGTGGTTTCTGCTCTGCAATCAAAAAAGTTTGAAGGCAACGTTGTTTTAGTGGCAATAGGGAAAGCGGCATGGAGAATGGCCGCAGCCGCAAAGGAAGTGTTAGGCGACAGGATCTCAAGAGGTGTAGTAATCACAAAATACCAGCATAGCCTTGGGAAGATCAAAGGGCTTGAAGTGTATGAAGCAGGTCATCCGGTCCCCGACGAAAATACGCTTAAAGCAACGGAAATAGCACTTGAGCTTGTAAAGAACCTTTCAGAAAAGGATACAGTGCTGTTTCTCGTTTCTGGCGGCGGATCTGCACTCTTTGAAAGCCTTCGCGAAGGGGTTACTCTTGACGATCTGGCAGATATTACCCAGAAGCTTTTGAATTCCGGGGCAAACATCGTGGAAATTAACACAGTCAGAAAGCATTTATCAAAGGTTAAAGGGGGAGGGTTTGCCAGGCTGGTACAACCTGCAAAGGTGTTTTCTCTGGTGCTTTCGGATGTGCTTGGGGATAGGCTCGACAGCATCGCATCAGGGCCTGCCTATCCAGACAGCAGCACATCAGAAGAAGCGATAAACATCGTAAAGAAGTATGGGCTCAACATACCAGAAAGAATCAAAAGGGTGTTAATGCTCGAAACGCCTAAAACGATAGACAATGTAGAAACGAAAATAATTGGAAGCGTTGGCAAAGTATGTGAAGTTGCTGTCAAAAAGGCAGAAGAGCTCGGGTACAAAGCGACAATTCTCACAACAACCCTCGATTGCGAGGCTAAGGAGGCGGGTGCTTTCCTCGCGGCAATTGCAAGGGAAATATCCGACTTCAATTCAACTTTCAAGAGGCCTTGTGCCATAGTTCTGGGTGGAGAAACAGTGGTTCATGTTAAAGGTAGCGGTAAAGGTGGAAGAAATCAAGAACTCGCGCTTTCGGCCGCTAAGGGAATAAAGGGTCTTAAAGGCGTGGCGATTTTATCTGTGGGAACAGATGGGACTGATGGCCCCACAGACGCGGCAGGAGGCATTGTAGATGGTACTACCGTTGTGCGTCTTAAAGAAAAGGGTCTTGATATCGACAGCTTTTTGGACAACAACGACGCCTATCATGCCCTTCAAGCGATTGGCGATCTTATCGTTACCGGGCCTACTGGAACCAACGTTAACGATCTCATTCTCATGCTGGTTAGATAGGGTGAAAGGCTTGCCTTTCACCTTTCTCTCTTTCCTCGTTTTGTTGAAGCAAAAAAATAACGTAAAATATAACTAAAATCCTTAAAGAGGAGGTAAGAAATGCCCCTATATCGTTTTGTCTGTTCAGTATGCCATCATGAAGAGAGTCTTTTGCTCAAAATCAATGAAGAAGTGCCACCCTGTTCTAAATGCGGTGGAGAGCTTGTGAAACAAATATCCAAAGTCGTGAGCTTTAAGAGTGGATCAAATCTCAAAAATAATGATGTTGGGTCCCGGGGTTCGAGCTGTTCGGGATGTTCAGGAGGAAGCTGTTCGAGTTGCGGTGGTTAAGCGTATCAAAGGGGGGATATCGATGACTGATGAAAACAAAGAAGTGAAAATTTCTTTTTCAACGCTCAAAGGTCTTTCTTACTGGGCGGGATTTCTGGGGAACTGGCTCATTGTCGTTGGCATATTCGCTTTGATTGGGGCCATCTTTTCATTGTCCAGAGGGTATCCAGGCTTAGGAGCTTTTTTGTCAGGTTTGGTGAGCGGAGTGATTTCGCTGGTTATGGGCTCCAGGCTCAGAAAGGCGAAAGCTTCCATCGAAAGCTATATGTTTTCAAATCGTTCCGTGGTGCTTGAGGATGGCCTGGACAACATTCGGGTCTTTTTTAAGATACAGGGGATTCTAATAATTATTGCAATAGTTATATTTATTATAGCAATAATCGCGGGGCTTTCAGGAACCTTTATGTTTATGGGATATCGTGGATAGCCGTGTTGAAACATAAAAAATCAGGTTTTTAATTCTCCTATCAATTTTGCCAGAGTTTTCCAGGAATCCCTCTCCTCACCAAAGGGTTCCTTGCTTCTGTGGTCGTGTTTTTTCATGTAGTTTTTCAGCAGTTGATGGAGTGCTGTGAATTTAACATTCTGAACTTCCAAAAACCATTCTCGGGTTTTGGCCTTCATGCTTGAAAGAAGTTTTGCACTATGATCAATGCATATGATGTGTTCTGAGTTTTCATATAGCTTCTTACCCTCAAGAAGGTTGAAGAATTCTTTGAAAGTATCCACGTACCTTTGAGAGGTTTGCCTTTCGAATTCACAAAGATAGCAGCTTTTACCCGAAATCACTTTCCTCTTTTCAAGCGTTCGGAGCTGAACGGGAAGCATCTCATCTAAAAGCATGGAAAGAGAAAGGGCACCGACGTTGAATTCTGAAGTAGCCAGTTCAATCAACAACTTTTTATGTGCCGTGCAAAGCCCTCCGCGTAAGAGTTTTCCACGTGATTCGAAATTGTGCATGAGATTGGAAAGCGTGGCCTCAAGCCAGCTTTTTGTGGAAAAGCTTAACGCTGAACATATGGGACAATCCAGACCAGGTTTATTCAGCAGCTCAACAAGGGTGCTCTCTGCAACATGATTTGCTTTCATGTTCCTCTCCTAATGGTTGATTTTCTTCATTTTACCACAGCGGTGAGCGTTCAGATTTGAACTGTATAATTAAAGAAAAGTCAAAAATATGGTGATATAATAATGGCTGGAGGTGGTTGAATGCTTTTCTGGGATCCAACGTTTATATTTTTGATCCCGGCGATTATTTTAGCCATATGGGCTCAATCTCTTGTACAGCAAAGATTTCACAAATATTCCCGCATAAATTCCAGTTTTGGCCTTAACGGTGCCGAACTGGCTAGAAGGCTGCTCGATAGTGCAGGTCTCTTTGAGGTGAAAATTGAATCCATTCCAGGAAAACTCTCAGACCACTATGATCCAAGGTCAAGGGTTGTGAGGCTGTCCTCTTCAACTTTTAACAGCCATTCCATCGCGGCTCTTGGTATAGTTGCCCATGAAATAGGGCATGCGATTCAGCACAAGGAGAAGTATGCTCCATTGGAGATTCGAAATGTTTTTGCCCCGGTGGCAAGCTTTGGGTCCGGTTTTAGCTGGATAATCTTCCTCATGGGTCTTTTATTCTGGTCTCCGGCGTTGATGAAATTTGGTATCCTGCTATTTTTGCTTGTTGTCCTATTCACCCTTATAACGTTACCCGTAGAATTGAATGCCAGTAAAAGGGCCCACGTCCTGTTGAATAGAATGGGCATGCCCCAAAGGGAACTCGCCGCGGTCGATCAGGTGTTGAACGCAGCTGCTATGACCTATGTGGCTTCCGTGGCTATGGCCCTGATGCAATTGTTGCGAATGCTTTTTATTTCGGGGCTTTTCGGTGATCGTAACTGATGAAAGGAAGCCGGGAAATAGCACTGGAGATACTCAACTACTTCGATAAAAATGGATATATACCATCAAAAAAGGTGGAGATAGCGCTCTCCACCCTTTCTTTTGAAGCAAGGAAGTTCACTGTAAATCTGTATTTGGGTACTTTGAGAAAGCGCGTTCTCATAGACCATATTCTGAAGGAATATCTGAAAAAACCGGATAAACTCCCCGTAGCTGTGAGGAATGTATTAAGGCTGGGAGTTTTTCAGCTCTATTTTCTAAATGCCGTGCCTGAATACGCCGCTATAAAAGAGAGTGTTGAACTTGTGGGCGTCAGAACTTTCAGAAATTTGGTTAATGCAGTATTGAGAAAAATCACAAAGGAACGTGTGGATTTGAGTGGCTTGCCTTTGTGGTTGAGATACTCTCACCCTCAATGGCTGGTGAACTACATAGAAAAGCTCCCTTATATGAGAGATATAAGACCTGTGCTGGAGTATAACCAGGCTCCCCCGATGGAAACTTATGTTGTTGATCCACAAATGTTAACAGAGCTGGAAGAAAGAGGATTTATTTTTGCTGGCAGCGATTTTTCCGATGCAGTCTTGCTTGTGGAAAGGGGAATCGGAGCCCCTAAACTGCACCGAATAGATGAAATGGAATATATCTTGAAGGGTATGAAGGAAAAGATGGTAAAAAAAGCTGGCAGTGCTCTCTCTCTTTTAAATGAGCGACCCTGGCTTTTTTCCACTCTGAAACGGGAGTCATTTTCAAATTCAAAGGAACAGCTTCTTCGAGAGATAATGGAGATAGATACTAAAGACTTTTTCTTGTTGCTTGAAACTTATAGTTTGGAAGAAACACACGACCTTGTTCTCGAGCTCGCGGAGAATGGATACGAATATGTGAACTTTGATAGCACTCTTGGAAAAGACTTGAGAGGAACAGAACAGGATTATGGTGTTTATTATTTTCCGCCTGATGCACCGAAGCCCTGTTTTATCACATATCTGAAAAAACGATGATATTTTGGTGGTGATGACTTGACAGAAATACTCTCCTTGAGTTATGAAGAGCTAAAACGCGAAATTCAGGAATTGGGCCTTGAACGATTCAGGGCTGATCAAATATTCGATTGGATATACAAAAAGAGAGTGTTTGATTTTGAAGCAATGACAAACCTGTCGAAGGGCAATCGGGTTTTTCTAAAAGAGCGTTTTGCCTTTCCGGTTTTTTCAATGAAAAGCAGGCAAAAAGCAAAGGATGGAACAGAGAAATTTCTTTGGAAATTGTATGATAACGAATACATTGAATCGGTGGTTATTCGCCATTCTGAACATATCACTTTTTGCATTTCTACTCAGGTTGGTTGCCAGCTTGGCTGTGCCTTTTGCGCAACGGGGCTCAGCGGATTTAAAAGAAATCTGAGCACTTCGGAAATCGTGGCTCAGGTTTTATACATGGAAAAAGAGATAAATGAAGACGTCGATAACATTGTTTTCATGGGTATGGGTGAACCATTTATGAACAGTAAGCCTCTTTTCAAGAGTATTGAAATCCTGCACGATGAAAAAGGAAGAAATCTCGGGATAAGGCATTTCACCATTTCCACTGCGGGCATTCCCAATGGAATAAAAGAGCTTGCGGATTCAGGACTTGCTATCAAGCTCTCCGTTTCACTTCACGCAGCCGACAATGAAAAACGAAGCAGGCTCATGCCCATTAACAGGCGTTTCTCCATTGAGGAACTCTTTGAAGCATTGAGATACTACCAGAAAAAAACGGGTAACCGGATAACCTTTGAATACATATTGATAGAGGATATAAATGATTCTTTCAAAGATGCCAAAAATCTGGCGCGCTTATTAAGAGGCTTAAAAAGCTTTGTGAACCTGATACCAATCAACCCCGTGGTTCCACAATTTCATCGTCCTCCCGTTGACAGATCAAAGGCTTTTGAAGAAGAACTTAATAAACTGGGAATTGAAGCGGCTCTTAGAGTGGAAAAGGGCACAGATATAGATGCAGCCTGTGGGCAGTTAAGAAGGCGAGAGCTCAGGGGGGATAAGCGTTGAGCGCTGAAAGGTTAAAGGGAAATGTGATCCGCTATGATAGCCGGACGCTCATTGTAAGTGAATTGCACAGCCGAAAGCACTATCTATGTGATATGCCAGGGCGTTTCAAGAAACTTGGTATCAGGCCCATAGTGGGCGATGTGGTGGAGTTCGTTCCCACAGGTGATGGAACAGGAAAAGTGGAGAATATACTCAACCGTCGAAATGAACTCAAAAGACCGCGTATAGCAAATGTGGACCAGATAGTACTTGTTACATGCCTTGAAGAACCCGCTGTCTCATTTTACATACTGGATAGATTTCTCATTCTTGCTGAATACAGTACACTGCCTACGATAATAGCTGTGAACAAGGTTGACCTTTTAAGCTCCAGAAAGGCATTACTTGAGTTATATCACACTTATGGCGAATATTACAGCATAATAGAAGTATCGGCTAAAACGGGTTACAACATGGACCTCTTAAGAGAGGTGTTCAGGGGTAAAATATCCACGATGGCAGGTATGTCAGGCGTGGGGAAAAGCAGCCTTTTGAATGCTCTTAAACCCGGATTGAAATTGAGAACTTCCGATATTTCAAAAAGACTTGACAGGGGAAAGCACACAACAACAAGGGTAGAACTCCTTGAATTTGACTTCGGTGGGTATGTGGCCGATACACCGGGCTTTGCTTCGCTGGAATTGCCTGAAATACTTCCTGAAGAGTTGAAAGATTATTTCAGAGAATTGAAAGTGCACGGTGGTTACTGTGCTTTTTCCGATTGCGCCCACATCGATGAGCCCGGTTGTTATATAAAGGAACTAGTAGAAACGGGTGATATTCCATCGACGAGGTATGAAAGCTATAGAAAAATGTACAAAGAGCTTCAGGAAAAAAACAAGGGAAAAAAGAGGTGGAAGTGATGATAAAGGTATCTCCTTCGATACTCGCGGCAAATTTTCTGAACCTCCAGCAAGAACTTGATAAAATCAAAACGGCTGATTATTTACATATCGATGTCATGGATGGGCATTTTGTGCCGAACATCACCTTTGGATTTCCGCTGCTTGAAGCCTTAAATAGGGTTGATACCTTGCCTCTTGATGTTCATCTTATGATTTCAGATCCATCAAGATATGTGGATAGGTTTATGGATTTCGGTGCCAGGATTATCGCTGTACATATTGAAGCGGAAACTCACCTTCACCGACTGCTTGAAAGGATTAAATCGAGAAATGTCGAAGCTTTTGTTGCCCTGAACCCCCACACTCCGGTGAATGCTTTGGAAAGCATCTTGCCCTTTCTCGATGGGGTGTTAGTTATGACCGTAAACCCGGGATTCACCGGCCAGAAGTTCATTTCCCTTGCCGCAGAGAAGATTAGGCAACTGGATTCCATACGTCGAGAAAAAGGGTTAAGCTATCAGCTGGCCGTTGATGGTGGAATAAACCTGAACACCGCTCCCACTGTTGTGGAATACGGAGCGGACATTCTCGTCATGGGGGCAGCTATTTTCAGAAGTGATTCTCCAAAAGAAGTGATCGAAAAAGTGAAGGAGTTAAAGCGATGAAAATATATCTTGTGACAGGTAACAAGCATAAGGTCGGCGAAATCAGCGCGCTGGCAGGCAATGATTGGACAATCGTTCCCATTACTTCTGTCATAAATAACAAGATAGAGATTGAAGAAAAAGGGGATAGCTTTTTGCAGAATGCGCTGATAAAGGTTGAAAGCTTCAAGCATTTAAAAATTCCATTGATAGCAGATGATTCGGGGCTTGAAATTGATGCATTGGGTGGTTTCCCCGGGATCAAATCTGCGAGGTTCATGGATGGATACCCATATACAGAAAGAATGGAAGAGCTCTTAACACGGCTGGAGAGTGAAGAAAATAGAAAAGCGCGCTTCAAGTGCGCCGCGGTTTACTATCACCCCACCGGCGTGGTGCTTGCCGCCGAAGGAGTTGTTGAGGGCACTATTGCATTTGAAATAAGAGGCGCTCGAGGATTTGGATACGACCCGATATTTGTGCCTGAAGGGTACAATATGACCTTTGGCGAATTGGGGGAGGAAGTGAAATCGACAATTAGCCATAGAGCGACAGCCTTTAAGAAACTCTTCTCACTGCTTCGCCTTTTCTTTTCGAGTACAAATACAACAGGGCACCACAGATCATAAGGATAATGGAAATAACTTGCGCTGTGCGGAATTCTCCTACTTTCAGGCTATCCAGACGTAGCCCTTCCACAAAATATCTGCCTGCTGAATACAAAACCAGATAAAGCCCGGTTGTTTCTCCGTATCTTTTTCGGGATTTTCTGGTGTAGTTGAAAACAAGGAAAAAAACGAAGAGATCCCACAAGCTCTCGTATAAAAAGGTGGGGTGGAAATACTCATATTGGCCAAATCCTGGCATTCGGTAAGCAGGTGGGACGTACATTTTCCATGGCAAATTCGTTGGAGCACCGTAGGCTTCGTGATTCATGAAATTTCCCCAGCGCCCAATAGCCTGAGCAAGGGGAAGGACGGAAGTAAATATATCTGAAGCCTGCCAAAAACTTATTCCAGCGCTTTTCCTTAATCTGGTATACAAAAAGCCCGACAGTAATGCTCCAAAAATAGCCCCGTGTATGGCAAGGCCTCCGTTCCAGATCTTGAATATTTCCATAGGGTATTTATGGTACAGGTCAAATTCGAATGCTACATAGTACAAACGCGCACCGACAATCCCGGCTATTATTCCCCAGAAGATCATCTCTATGAGGTAATCTTCTTTGATTCCTTCTCTCAAAGCCAATTTTCTGCCCAAAAAGTATGCGATGAATATAGAAGAGGCAATCAGGAACCCGTACCACCTGATTTCCAGAGGGCCCAGGTTGAACAGCACAGGGTTTACAATAAGCTTTCCCGAAAAGCTTAGAACCAAAAACCAACCTAAAAGAACAATTCCAGCAATTATTGCCGCAAAAAGGACTACACGTTTTGTCATTGCCAATCCCCCCATTTGACTCTATTATACAAAAAAACATGCTGGCATTTGCCAGCATGTTTCAAAATATCTCATTGTTATTCTTCTGTTGTCTCTTCTTTTTCCTCGGTGTTCTCTTCAGGTTCATTTGATGATTCAGTAGCTTCGGAGGGTTCAGCGACTTCTTTGCTTTCCTCTTCTTTACTCTCGCCTGCATCGATCTCCTTGAAGGTTGCGGACGCGATAACCAGATCCAGAACCTTGTTCTTTCTCAGATTTGCCGCAATATCCTCACGAAGGTCTTCCCTTGATTTGATGATTTCCGTGGCTCTTTCCACAGAAATTCCCCAGTATGGCGCCAGTTCTTCGGCGTTTTTCAGCACTTCTTCTTCAGTCACTTCGATGTTGTTTTCTTTAGCAATCTCGGCTATAAAACGATCTCTTTTAAGCTCGTTGATAATGCTTTCTTTGATCTGATCTCGAAGGTTTTCCTCACTGCCTGCTTGTTTTAGATAGTTGTCGTATTTTTTCTCTTTGATGAGGTTTTCTATGGATTTGAGTACGAAATAATCTATTGTCTTATCGGAGATTTTGACATCTACGAGATCAACAATTTTGTCGAAAGCCTGCTGCCTGAGAAAGTCTTTTTTCCAGTTGTCAAAGGCTTCAATGCCTTCTTCTTCGATTTTCTTTTTCAGCTCTTCAAGTGTTTCAACTTCGCTGGCAACTGATTTGGCGAACTCGTCATCGATTTCCATGAGAATGCGTTTGAAAACTTCCTTGACTTCAACCGTGTAGTTGTAAACATTATCGGAATCCTCAAAAGTCCGCTCGAATTCCACAACGTCGCCCTTTTTCTTCCCGATAATGTTCTTAACGATGGGTCTGTCATCTTCTTCAACAATATGTATTTCCTGAGTTTTCTTATTAGCGATTACTTTGCCGTCTTTGACTATGGTGTATTCGATTTCAACGACATCACCAATTTCAGCCGGTCCATCTTTCGGCTCAATAATGGCATTCTCATTTCTGAGTTCTTCGAGTTTGTTCTCAACGTAATTGACCAGCACGTCTTCCCTTTTTGGGATGGAGAACTCCATACCCTTATAGTCCTTTATTACAGCTTCAGGCTCTCTGTGAAGTTCAACTACGAAGGTTACACTGTCGTCTTCATTTCTTTTTCTCTCTACAACGATGGCGGGAATGAAGAGTTGTTCTTCTTTCTTCAGCTCTTCTTCCACGGCTTTTCCGAGCTCATCGAAAACGATCTCATCAAAATTTTCGCCAAGGTAGGACATGACGATACCTTTTGGGGCTTTGCCCTTTCTAAAACCTCGTATTGAATAATTGGCATTGACATACTTGACTGCTTCGTTTTCGGCTCTTTTTACTTCATCAGGCGTAAATACAAGCTCAAGAACTTCTACGTTGAATTCCTGATTCACTGTCTTCTTTTCCACTCTTGACCCTCCTATCGCAATTTGCGCAGATTTCGTGTTTTCGGTCGATTATAAGTCTTTAATCCATTATATCGGTTAAACGCAGGTTATAATTCCAGTATCTCATATTCATTGGTTGATTCATCCAATAGCAAGCATGTTGCCTTCTCTGAAAGGTAGCCACAGGCTTCCCCGGGATTTGCAATGAAGGTGTCACCCGGCCTTATGTCGATCTCATGAGTATGTCCATAGAAAATATAGTCCAGATCGGTGAGCCTTTCAAGTCCAAAGGGCTCATGCATGAGCGCAATCCTTTTCTCCTGATGTATTATAACCACAGGCTTGGTGAAGAGAGAATTCCCGAGAATCTCTTTGAGCATGATCTTTTCACCATCGTTGTTGCCGGTTACTACAAAAACACTTCCCTGAAAATCCGTTAGGAGCCTTGCCGTAAATGGGGATACTATGTCACCACAGTGAAATATGGTATCGACATTGTTACTTTTGGCTAATTCTATTGCTTTCTTTGTGTTTTCCATGTTGTCATGGGTATCAGAAATCACCATCCACATATGCTCTACCCTCCAAACAGTTGTAATTTTAGATGTTTTCACATACAATTATACTGTCGATTGGAGCATATTCATCGAAATCGGAATACATTGGAGCTGAAAAAATTGGCGGAATACATTCTTCGTTTTAACAGAGGTGGACTGCTCAGGTTTTTGTCTCAGCAAGAAACAAGCACAGCGATTGAAAGAATGCTGAGACGCGCGAAAATTCCTGTTGCTTATTCCCAGGGCTTCCATCCTCATCCCAAAATTTCATATGCTCCTGCGGTACCCACAGGTGTTGCAAGCTCTGCCTTGTACCTGAAGCTAACAACCACCGAAGAGGATGACGGTATATTTGAGAAACTCAACATGTACTCTATTTTTACGTTGCGCATTCTGGACGTGTGGAAGATAACGGAAGATATAAACTTTCAAGAGCTTGTAGAAAAATACTATTACACTCTGTATCTTCCGAAAAAAGCGTTTGATCCGAAGAAATTTTCACCAGATGCGCTGGTGGAAAAGCAAGGAAAGAAGAAACTGAAAATCTTCAAGGCAGCCGAAGTGTATGAAAACTTTGGATTTTCTGAATTGAGTGACTACTTTATGGTAAAATATTTCCAGCCAGTGTCAAAGCTGGTTTCATATCAGAAACTGCTTAAAATCCTTTCCAATACTGATGAAGTATCGGAAAAGTGTGTTTATGTGTATGTCAAAGATGCCGTGTTCCAAGGTAAGTATCTGAAAGAAATACTTAACAATATAGGAGGGAAAGAAAATGTCCGGTCATAATAAGTGGGCCAATATCAAGCACAGAAAAGCCGCCCAGGATGCGAAGAGATCGAAGATATTCACAAAAATCATCAGAGAACTCATGGTCGCGGCAAGGGAAGGTGGCACAGATCCCATGACTAATGCCGCTCTAAGAGCTGCGATGGATAAGGCAAAAGCTGCCAATATGCCCAAAGACACGATGGAAAAGGCAATCAAAAAAGGAGCTGGAGAACTGGAAGGCCAGTCCTTTGTTGAAGCCATGTATGAAGGGTACGCACCTGGTGGAGTCGCTATGTTGATAAGAGCACTAACCGATAACAAAAATAGAACCGCTCAGGAAATCAGGCATATCCTTTCCAAACACGGTGGAAACATGGCAGAAAGTGGAAGTGTTTCATGGATGTTTGAAAGAAAAGGAGTAATAAGTATTCCAAAATCAGAGATTTCCGACATGGACGAATTCCAGCTTCTCGTTATAGACGCTGGAGCAGAAGACATAAAAGATGAAGATGATCCCGTACAGATTATCACATCACCTGAGCAAGTCTCTGATATTAAAAGCACTCTCGAAGAAAATGGATTCAGTGTCTCATATGAACTGACCTACATTCCGAAAAACACCGTTGCGGTTTCTGGCGGTGATGCAGAAAAGCTTTTGAAACTATTGAACTTGCTGGAAGATAGCGATGACGTTCAGGAAGTATATGCTAACTTTGAAATGGATGACTCTGAAATGGAAGCTATAATGGAAAACCTTTGATGAAAATCAACCGCCCCGCAAGGGGCGGTCATTTATTGATACCTGCAATGATTTGGATAATATGCGTAAGGTTCGGTGATTAAAGTGGTTGTAGCTATTGGTCTTGTAATTGCTTTGATGATTGATCAAGTAACCAAGGCGATTGCCGAAAGCAATCTTCAATATCTTGTGAGAATAGATGTTCTTGGCAAAGTTCTTGGATTGAGATATGTTCACAATAAGGGTGTATCTTTTGGGCTTTTGAAAAGCCTGGGCGTTTACAACATCGCCATCATTACATCGGCGATAATACTTCTGTTGCTTTTTATTGGCAATCACTTCAAAGATAAACTCAGCTCAAAGGAGAAATTCTTTTTCGGAATCATACTGGGAGGTGCTTTAGGCAATCTCATTGATCGCTTGCGGCTTGGTTATGTGGTGGACTTCATTGAGATACCTTACTGGCCGATATTCAATGGAGCAGATAGCTGCGTAGTCGCTGGCACTGTCCTTTTGTTATTCCTGTTCTATCGGAGGGAAAAATCACGTGTTGGAAGAGATAACGGTAACGAATCGTGAAAACGGCTGGCGGCTCGATAGGTTCATAACGGAAATAGCACCGGCCTGGGTTTCACGTTCCGCCATACAGCGGCATATTAAAGAGGGAAAGGTACTTGTGAATGGCTCTACGAAAAAGCCAGGCTACAAAGTCAAAGCTGGTGAGTGTATTACTTTTGAGATGCCGGGGAAGCCCCTTGAAGCAGAAGCCCAGCCCGAAGACATTCCGCTGAACATAATATATGAGGACAGAGACATCATCGTAGTCAACAAACCTGCGGGCATGATCGTTCATCCTGTCCACAACAAAAAAAGTGGCACGTTGGTAAATGCGCTTCTGAACCATTGTGGAGATCTTCAGGGAATTGGTGGTGTAATGCGCCCTGGAATAGTTCATAGGCTTGATAAAGAGACCAGTGGCATCATAATAGTCGCCAAAAACGACATGGCCCACAATTCACTCTCCCTTCAATTCAAGGTCCGCAGTACCGAAAAAACCTACATTGCAATTGCGAAAGGGAAAACACCCCCTCACGGCCAGATAGTGCTACCCCTTGGAAGGCATCCTGTGAATAGGCTGAAAATGACTGTGCTTTTCGATGGAAAGGAGGCCACAACGAATTATAGAACGATAAAATACTTTTCAAAGGTTGCTTCACTGCTTATGGTAAAGCCAAAGACTGGAAGAACACACCAGATAAGGGTGCACATGAAAGAAATAGGCCACCCGCTGCTTGGGGACAAGCTATATGGCAAAGCCCATCAGGATGAGGCATTTGGTGTTTACCGCCATATGTTGCATGCTTTGAAATTATGTTTTAATCATCCTCGAACAGGGGAGAGACTATCTTTTGTTGCACAGATTCCCGAAGACATGGCAAAAGTGTTGAAAAATTTAAGCGATTTTGGAGAAACAAAGCCATGAGAATTGCCTTTGTGTGTAGTGCCTTTGATCTTTTTGAATCGACGGTACTCCCAGATAAATTGGCAAAACACTTGAAAAAGGAAAATTATGAACTCTGCGTTGTTATAGATTCCCATCTTGGTTCGGCCTATGATTTTTACGCTTCACTTGCTGTGGAAGGTATCTCCGTTATCCCTGGATTGAGAAAAGATGGAAAATATTACATTCCGCTAACCGAGAAGGGATTTTTTCAACTGATAAGGTTTTCAAATAGTTTAGAAACGGAACTCACGGATATACAGGTTATCGATGGGCCACCAAAAAATCTGAAGCCAGATTCAAAAAGCCCCATTTGGGAAGTTAGGTATCTTGAAACCAAGGATAAAGAGTTATTCGAGCAGTACAGGCAAATTGGGGGAAAAAACAAGTTAGAGGGGAACTATCATTTGCTCAGTGCCAGGGAATACGATTCCCTCTTTGATGGTAAACTGCAGCTTCCTGAATTCAGATTCCCGAAATTCGAGCATAAATTCCCGCTTTCCCCTTCACCCGAAGAATTCAAGAAGACAGTTTCCGATAAACTCCAAAAACTTGGATTTAGTGCAGAACCTTATAAGAACAGATTGAAATACGAACTTGATGTGGTTTCTTCCAAAGGACTTGAAAGTTACTTCTCCACGGTTGCAGAAGTTGTGAACATTGCGGATAAAATTGGCTGTTGGACAGGTCCCGGTAGGGGATCAGCCGTCAGCTCCCTGATGGTAAGGGTTTTGGGAATCACAGCGGTGGACCCTGTTGAGAATGAGCTGTATTTTGAACGTTTTCTCAGCGCTGCAAGGAAAGATTTTCCGGATATAGACCTCGATGTGGAAGATGAAATGCGACAAGATTTGATCAAAGCGTTAAAAAGGAAGTTTGGAAAAAGAAAGGTTGCTCTCATACAGACCTATGGCACCTACTCTTTCAGATCGGCAATAAGGGCTGCCGGCAAGATTTATGATTTGTCTGAATTACAACTAAAAGAGCTCATAAAATCGTCCAGGAATGGCAGGACACTGCCATCATCGCTTGCTCGTGATGTGAATATCCGGAAAAGCTTTAAACTCGCAAAATTACTCATTGGACTCCCATCAACGGAATCCATTCATGCCGCTGGAGTGCTTCTTTCCGCTGAGCCGCTTGACGAAATTATCCCATTACGAGAAAGTGATGGGACATACATCTCGCGATGGACTATGAACAGCCTTGAAGCCCTGGGATTTCAAAAATTAGACCTTTTGGGGTTGAAAAACCTCTCTATTTTGAAGAAATTATATGAAGAAAAACCCTGGCAAGAAAAACCGATAGATCCCAAAACCTATGAATTTATTGGGAAAGGTTATACAACCGGTTTGTTTCAGTTAGAAAGTACTGAAGCCACGAGAATTGTTAAAATGGTCAAGCCTCAAAACATCAGTGACATTGCCGTGTCTCTGGCACTTAATAGGCCAGGCCCGCTCGAATCGGGTATCACCAGGGAGTATCTGAAAAGACGCGTAATGAAATCAAACGAGATTTTCTCCAGGGCTCTTGCCGATACCCTCGGGGTACTTGTATTTCAGGAACAGGTGATATCTGTCGCTGTAAAGGAACTTGGGCTGACCCCGGAAGAGGGTGAAGCGCTTAGACGAGCGCTTTCAAAAAAGAAACCCGAGGAAGCTGAGAAGCTCATCGCAAAATCGTTAGAGAGAAATACAGAAACTTCTGAAAGGGTAAAAGAACTGGTGGAAATACTGCGAAGGTTCTCCGGTTATGGTTTCAACAAGTCCCACAGCGTTGCTTATTCTCTGATTACTTATTGGCTCGCGTTCAAGAAGTTTCACGCACCTGATGAATTCTTTAAGGTGCTGTTTTCGCTTCTTGACAGGGAAGGAAGGGCAAGGCTGGCTGCGGAAATGAAGAGCATGGGATTATCTTTTGAACTTGGCGAAGGACATATGAACGGGGTTATTTCCCTTTGCCCTTCTGATTTGATGAAATTTAGGCTGGAGTTGCCCATCAAACCCATTGAGACATCCTTCCATGAATTTGTCAGGAAACGCCGGAGCTCCTTTATGGCAAAAGATCTGGAATTTCTCGTGAAAATCGGATATTTTGATAAGTACGGTACAAGAGAATCGCTTTTGAAGGAGATAAACAACGCCCTTTCAGGAGTGGATCCAGAGCTGAAATCTGTACTGCGCGTTTTTGGCTATAAAGAACAACAACCCGGCAGGATCAAAACGGAGTCATCCAAGGAGAAAGCGGTGCTTGAATACGAAGCGCTTGGCTTTAATCTCACGGAATTTCCTGTTGTTCTATCGCAGGAAGACTTTGTAGATACAACACTCACAGATCTCTATGCTACAAAGTCCAACGGATTAGCTGCGTATTCGCTCGTGAATTTAAGGGAAAAGAGATTTATCACTGATGGCAAAACATTGATTCCCATTTACCGCTCATTGCCCGAAAAAGGGTTCATAATTTTCAAAAAAGGGAAACCAGATGAAAAACGGGCATACGAAAAAATAAAATTGGTAACAAGAAAGTACAACCAGCCTGTTCCAATAGAATCAATCCTGCCAGCTTCGAAGCAGAACATCTTAAAAATCAAAATAGATGGAAATGTTCTCACATTAAAAGGGGCAAAGGTCATTGCTTATGACCCGGACGAAGTAGAGGTGATAGAAGATTGAAAGTGCATCTTGTAAGACATGGTGTTTCCGAATGGAATCTGATTGGCAGGTGGCAGGGTAACGCAGACATTCCCTTGAGCGATCAAGGGAAGTGCCAGGCTGAGATAACTGCTGAAGAACTTCTATACATCGCTCCAAACACTTCACTCCTCTTTTGTAGTGACTTGAAAAGAGCTAGAGAAACCGCTGAAAAAATCGGGAAAAGGTTCAATCTATCTCCTATTGTCAGGGAGGATTTGAGAGAGTGCAATTTCAGCTTGTGGAACGGGCTTACCTTTGAAGAAGTTGTTGAAAAATATGAAAAGGAATTCACCCTCTGGAGTTCTAACCCACATGCCAAAATTGAAGGAATTGAGTCGCTAACCCAGCTGGAAAAGAGGGCTCTGACGGCTTTTAATGAAATTTATGAAATATCTACGCTCAGAAAAGCCACGGAAGTGGTAATCGTTGGCCACGGTTTATGGTTCAGGGTGCTTCTGAGCTCTTTGCTGGGTATGCCGTTGGTAAATCACAGACGCCTTGAGATAGAAAATGCTTCTATAACAACCCTCGAGAAGCGCGAGTACCGTGGATGGATTCTCCACACTTTGAATTATCACCACCATCTATCACAGGTAAAAGGGGGAAAATGCCATAACAATTGATGTTTTTCTTACACCGCTGAATATCGTTTCTTTACCTGATGTGGCAATAGCAATAGATGTTTTGCGGGCTACAAGCAGTATGGTGATTGCACTTGCTGAAGGGGCGGAATCCATAATCCCCGTATCGAATCTGGAAGAGGCAAGAAAGCTAAAAGCCGAGAATCCAAACTTGCTTCTCGCCGGTGAGCGCGAGAGCCTAAAACCACCAGATTTTGATCTTGGAAATTCCCCTTACGATTTCAAAGGAATACATGGTAAGGAAATCATAATGACGACTTCAAATGGTACGAAGCTAATTGAACTTTTGAAGGAATCGAAACAATTGTATATTGCCTCTTTTTTGAATGTTAAAAGCGTTGCCAATGAGATTGCCACAGCAGGGTATGATAAAGTCGGCATAGGTTGCGCAGGGAACAGAGAAAGTGTGGCTCTTGAAGATGTGCTCTGCGCCGGAGCACTTGTTGAAAATCTCATATCCGTCACAGAGAATGCCGATCTTACCGACGCCGCGAAGTTGGCCCTGGACGAATACATAACGCATGGAAAAGATCTTGAAAGGGTTCTGAGCACAATCGCAAGTCATGGAAAAACTCTTATGAGAAAAGGATTTGTAAAAGACGTCGTCCTTTGTGCTAAAATTAATATGTTCTCGGTTGTTCCAGCTTATATAAAAGGGAAAATTGTGAGGAATGATACATGAAAACCCTGTCATCTATTTTCTTTTCAGTGGCAATGATATTCTTTTTTGTGAGTCTTGTATTCTTTGAGATCGGTACACGGAAGCTCAGAAAAGCAGGTAATCCAAAAGTTTATGATAAAAGAGGCATCCGTTTTTTGGTACTTTCTATTATTCTTGCTGGAGTTTCCCTGCTGTTTGCGTTTATCTGAGTTTAAGGGGGAATTCGAATGGAAAATATGATTGCGCTTGAACAAATTGTTAATAAGTTGCCCGGAGTGAAGGGCGCTAAGATCCTCGCTGATGATGGTGGAACGCTAAAAGAGATACACATCCTTGCAGATGTCAAAAAGCCAGCTAAGCAGCTTGTACGAGATATTGAAACTGCCATATATGCCGCCTCTGGAGTGAAAATAGACAGAAAAATAGTCAGTGTTGCCCAGATTTCTGATGATGAATCCGACTCAGCCGCAACCGAAACTTACGAAGAGGCGATTGCCGATGAAACAGCAAGGTTTAGCCTTCTTACCCTGGAAACAAAATCCTCCAACAAGCGCCTTACCGTGAATGTAATTATAGACGATGATGGAAAGCAACTTTCCGGTAGCTCCGTAGTAGATGTGAACGATGACGAAAAGTATATGGCCGCTGTTGAAGCAACCGTTGCTGCTATAAGGGAATCTATCCCTAGCTTTAGAGTGGAGTTCATAGAGAGGCTAAAATACGGTCTCAGCGACGTGATCCTCGTTGTCTGTTCTGCAATAATGTCTGGTGAAAGACGTAAGGAAGCCGGAGCAAGGTTGTTCAAAAAGGATTCCCTCAATGACATCGTACTGGTAATACTTGAGACGCTGAATAAAATGTGACCCCCCTAAATACAGGGTATAGGGTTTAGTTGTTAGGATTTAGATGTTTTTCTT
>Ga0190330_1000037_pt1 | contig 31217 bp, 57 predicted proteins | sample 48720434_MG_FD_161654 | JGI IMG/M metagenome (GOLD analysis project Ga0190330, IMG submission 161654) | Hydrothermal vent sediment bacterial communities from Southern Trench, Guaymas Basin, Mexico - 4872-04-3-4_MG | ecosystem: Environmental > Aquatic > Marine > Hydrothermal vents > Sediment ...
TTATGTGTGATTAATTGGATTATACGAACTTTTTATGTGTGATTAATTGGATTATACGAACTTTTTATGTGTGATTAATTGGATTATACGAACTTTTTATGTGTGATTTTGCAAAAAACCCCAAAATTAAAATTATAAGATATGGCAGTAATTAAGTGATTTTTTTAACCTTTTTTGAGAGGATAACAGAATAACCAAAGTGTCACCCATCTAAAAATGTTATTTAAAAGTAATTGAGGTGTAAAAAATTGAAATCTTTTTAGAAATTATTTATTATTCTGAACTATTTCTTTTATAGAAATCAATTAAGAATCTTAATGCTGTATCTTGTGTGATTCTTTCTTTCCTTTCCAGAGATAATTTATTTACAATTAAATTGAGTGCTTGCAAATTATCCCATGATATTTTCATTGTTGTTTTTTTCACTCTTTATTCAACCTCTTTTGTATTATATCTGAAACTTCTTTGTTTATTTTTTGAATCTTTTCTTTTTGTGGATTAAAAATTTTAGATAAAATTTTATCCATTTCTTTTAATTGTTCTGGATTTTTATTCACTTTTTTTATCCTCCAAATTTATTATTTTATAATCTTCCAAATCCCCAATTAGTCCTTTTTTTGTTATTTTTTCAATTTGAATATTGAATCCAACATCTATTTTTTCCATATTTCTTTATACTTTCTATACTTTTTATACTTTTCTATACACTTTTTAGGAGTAAATTAAAATACTTTATCTAAATTATTTTTGGATTAAGTAGGAGTGCTTTATTTTCTTCTACTCTAACTTTTAACCTTTCTGCTTTTCTTAAATGAGAACCAAATAACTTTTGTTTATTCTTGCTTTTCCCTATTCTTTTCTTTATTGAATTGCATAGGGCAACTAAAACTTTCCCCCATTCCTCAGAACATTTTAATTGAAGTTTCTGTAAATCTTTATTTGAATAACTTTCTTTTTTCTCATAAAAATAGATTAAATTTTCTAAATCTTCTTCGGTATTTATATCATCATATCTTTGATATAAATCTTTTATTTTGTGTAATATAGAAATAAAACTTATTTGGGGTTTCTCTCTAATCATAACTACCACCCCCAAAATGACTTTTTTCTTGAAGAAGGTCTTACAATATAATAAGCTCCTTCAAAAGCATCATAATAAATTCGGTCTTCTTTCCTACGAGCCATTAATGCTTCTCTTTTAGTTGTATAATATCTCCTGCCATTTTTAACATAACTTGACATTTTTTCTTCAACCTCTGAATTATTAAGGTTTTCATCACTTTTAATCTTTTCTTCTGCTATTTCACCTCCTTTCAATTCTGTATTTTCTTGATTTTTCATATCTTAATTAAATAATTAAACTATTTAAATGTTTTGGTTTTGTTTGTAAATTTACCTTCATTAGCATTAGCTATGAATCCACCAATCTTCTCACTTGCCATTCTTCACTCCCTCTTTTTTGTGGAAAACTTTATATACCATTTAAGCTTTATTTATTCGTTAATTAAACCATTATTCGCTTAGAAAGGTAAAGCCCCAATCGTGAGTTGAACATGGATTTCCAAGATGACTACTCTTGGTATTTTTCCGTTAAGCGATTGAGGTTTTTGCCAATAACTAATTAACAATTATATCTGAATCAATAAAACATTTTATTATCTTAAAAATTAATTATTAAAATCAAAACTATATTCAAAATCTAAATAAGTATTTTTCAATAAATCCAGAGAGAAATCAACATCTTCTTTAGATACTTTATCTTTCATTTTAAGTTTAGCCATAGCTTTAGAAAATCGAATTATTGCTTCATTGAATCGGGCATTTATCAATTTCTTCTCTTTATTAAATTTCATTCTTTTTCTTATATCCGAATATTTTTTAGATATATACTCAATTATAGAATTATCAAATTTTGGCTCAGATTGATTTCTTATATAAAGAAAAAATCTTTTTAAAAACTCAGGAGATAATTCTTGATTTATTTTATTTTCATTTCTTAAAATCATTTGTTTGGCTATTTTCTTATCTTCATTTTCATTAACTTGGTCTTTTATTACAAATAAAGCATCAAAACGATTAAGAATTTGTGGTGGTAAATTAAATTGTTTTACTAAATCAATATCCTCATTAAATACTCCATTTATAGGATTAGCACATGCGACAATTCCACAAGATACTTTTAATTTAGTATGAATAGATGCTTTATTAATTGTTATTTGTCCTTCACTCATCGCCTCTTGAAGTTTTGGTCTTTCTTCTTCATTAATTAAATTGAATTCATCAATTATTGCATCTTCTTTTGTTGTTGGTAAAACTCCTGGCTTACATATCCAACCATCTTCTTTTTTTTCAACAGTTGCAGTTAATCCAACTGCAGAACTTCCAGAACCAGAAGTATAACTTGAACCTGGCATTAAAGAATGATAGTTCTTAGCCATTATAGATTTAGCAAGACCTGGATTAGAAAAAAAAGCTATATTGCTTTTGTTTTTTTTACCCCTACCTTGTGCTTGTTTTAAAATTAAAGCATCTTTTGGTTTATCATTTCCAATTATATCTGGACTAAAAGAATTTCTTAATTTATCCAATTTATTTTCATTAGAGATTATTGCAGAAATTTCTCTAAATTGATTTATTTCTTCTTCTTCAAAAGAATTTAAATCAATTACTTCTTCAAAAGGTTCTACTTCTAAAATTTCTAAATAATAATCTAATATGGTTGTTTTAATCCCCCCTTTTTCAGATTCAACTGCTTTTAAAATTGCTAAAACCTTAACTTCGCTTCCAGGATTTAATTTAGATAACTCTTTTGATTCTGTTAAGTGATTATAAATAAAAGAAGAAATTTCTCTTGTCTGGGGAGATTCTGTTAAATCTATTAAATCTTGAAGTTCTGCTTTTGCTCTATCAACTAATTTTCTTTCAATTTGTTTAAATCCATGTCTCCTTCCACAAGAACACCTAGAAGGTTCTCTTATTTTAGATTCTATTTGCTTAATAGGAAGAATAGTTCCACAACTAGGACACTCAAATTTTATCTCTGTTATTTGGGGTCTAACATCTGAAAGAGAACTAACTCTAGCTTTAATCAAAACTATTTTATCTATATCCGTATTTCTTAAATTTTCTATTGGCTTTGAATCAATCAAATCTGAAAATCCAGAAAACCTTAAATTATAATTTTCAAATCCAAAATCTTTCATAACTATTTTGAAATCTTTAATAAAATTATGTGGATTAATCATAAAATAATCATAAATCTGATTACTAGATTCTATTAATTCGTTAAGATTTAAATAAATAGAGTTTTTTTTTCTTTCAATTAATCTTTTGTTTTCATTTATTAAAGATTTTAATTTTAAAATTATCTCTTCTCTTTTTTCTTCTTCAACCTTAATTTTAAGTTTTTCTTTTCTTTCTTCTTCAATTTGTCTCTTTTTTTGTTCTATATTAAACTTTATCTTTTCTCTCATTTCTAAAGATAAATCATAATAAGATATTGTTCCCTCTTTTCTTGAAATAATTAATTTATCCTTTTGTCTTTGTTTTAATTTATAAAAAGCATCTTTACTTTCGAGATTTCCTACTTCAACCAATTTATCTGCTGTTTGTTCTCCATTATCAAATAAGAAATAAAAGATTTTATCTTGTTTTGTTTCTGGAATATTAAGTATATAAGTATTAGTCATATTAGTCATATTAGTCATATTAGTCATATTAGTCATATTAGTCATATTGGAGTAATCTGACGTTTCTGACCTCCTGACTACCTGATTAATAGGTACTTTTTTGTCTTTTTTTTCTAAATCTACAGTAAAATCTATTTCTTCTAATGATTCTTTTTTTTCATTTTGTTTCATTTCTTTAGACCAATCAGTTTTTGTTATATCTTTAAATTTAATTTTAGAAGTCATTCAAGAACCTCCACTCTTAAAATTTCATTATCATTAATGATTTGTTCTTTTTTATTCTTTTCAATAATTATCCAAGAAAATAATTCAGGAGTATTATCTATCTCTTTAATTTTACCAAAATATTTAGAACCATTTTTCAATTCAATACATACATTCTTTCCTAATATCTTTTCTTTTATCATCATTCATTCCCCTTTTTTTAAAAAGGTATTTTTATTAAATCAACCGATTATTTAAATTTTGATATTAACTTAAAAGTTATAACTAATTAATTTTATTTTCAACTCATAATTTAATAAATTTTTTATGACATTCTTTTGAACAAATATAATACTTTTTATTTTCAATTAAAGGTTTAATCTTAAATTCTTTATATTCCATTAATTTCCCACAAATAAAACATTTTCTATTCATTCTTAATATTGTGTTTTTTTTCTAAAAATTTAACTTCATCGGCACTCAGAAATATGTTTTTTTTGCGAAATAAAGCCCATAGAGAGCACTTTTTTGTTTTTTTTAGTAATTCTTCGCTTTTTTGATTTCTTTGTTTATTTTCGGCCATAAAACAGTTATAACATAAAGCCCTACAATCTACCAAACTATGTTTAATTTTTCCAATATTTACCTTTTTTTTGCAATCTTTGCAAATCACTTTGCTTCTTACCATTTTTTCTTGCTTCTCCAGTTTCCAACATAATTATCTTTAATTTCAAATTCCCCATAAGTGAAATATTGATTAAGAAATCTTTGGGCTGCTTGAAATGTTCTAAAAATCATTAATTTTCTTCCAAATTTTACAGTTTTTTTTGTTTTAGAATCAATAATCTTATATCGGTCTTTTGGATTTCTATCAAAATATCCTTTTGTCATAAATTCTGCTCAAGGAGACCACTCAATTTATTGAGTGGAGGAATTGAGTCCTCCCCTTTCTTGGTTTTGAATATATCTTTTAATAGTTTCTGTTGTAACTTTTCCAGCAGTTCCAACATAATAACTTGGAGACCAAATATGACCTTTTCTTAAATCTTTTTTCAATCCTGAAAATTGTTTAAATATTCTTATTGCAGAAGTTCCTTTCAAAACCTTAATAATTCCTGTTGGACTTTCGTAAGGGGGAGTGGATATAAATAAGTGAATATGGTCTGGCATAACCTCAATTTCCAATAATTCCCAACCTTTACTTAGACAAATTGTCCTTAATATTTCTTCAGTAAATTCTTTAATTTCTTTCTTTAATATTTTCTTTCTATATTTTGGACACCATACAAAATGATAATTAATATTGTAAACTGATGAACTTGTTTTTCTCATATAATCTTTAATACTATAAGGTTTATAAATATTTCGTTCTAATGAAAATAGAAAGATTTAAATAGTATTTATCATTAGATTTACTATGAAAAGAACCATTAAAATAAGATTAAAAACCGATGAGGATTTAGTAGAAACTATCAAAGAATATAATGAAGTTGTTAACTTTTGTCTTTTGAGTGGAAAAATAAATAATACCTATAATAAGAATGATTTACATAAGTTGACTTATTATGAAATAAGAGAAAATTCAGATTTACAAAGTAGTATGGTGTGTTGTGCAAGAGACCAAGCTTCAGATATGTTAAAAAGAGAAAGACTAAAAACATTACCCTTTAAAAAAGAATTCTCTGGAATAAGATATAATCAAAGGACATTTAGTTGGAATGGAAAAGAATTAAGCATTTCTACAATAAATGGAAGAAAAAAATACCCAATAAACATTCCAAAATATTTTAACAAATATATGAAAAAAGAATATGAATTTAAAGCATTGACAATCTTCTATAAAAATAATTATATTTTTATCCAAATTAATTTAAATATTCCTGATGTTAAAAAATTAAAAGTAAAAAATGTTTTAGGAATTGATAGAGGAATAATTAATCCTGTGGTAACTTCAAACAATAAATTCTTTAATTCAAAAGAAATCAGGAGAGTTAAAGGAAAATATTCTTGGCTAAGAAGTAAATTGCAGTCCAAAGGCACTCCTTCAGCAAAAAGACATCTTAAAAAGCTGTCCCAGAAAGAGAAACGGTTTGTGACTAATGAAAATCATTGTTTGGCTAAGAAAATCGTAGAAATGCCTTACGAAGTTTTTTCTTTAGAGAAACTTTCTATAAAAAGAAAGAAATCTAATGGAAAAAAGTTTAACAAAAAACTTGGAACTTGGAGTTACTTTGAGTTTCAAAAAATTTTAGAATATAAGGCAGAAGAACTTGGAAAACAAGTCGTTTATGTAAACCCAAGAAACACAAGTAAATGTTGTTCTGTTTGTGGAAATATCCAAAAGTCTAATAGACAAGGTTCAACATTTAAATGTAAAAAATGTGGTTTTGAACTTCATGCGGACCTTAATGCAAGTAGAAACATCGCTGAATTAGGCAAAGCTTTTTTCAGTAGGTTGCCTGTCAAACAACCAATCGTAACGAATCTTAATGGTTCAGTTACAAGCCACTTAACTTGTTAGGTGGTATTTGACAGTAAGTTAAAATTGTTTTTTTATTTAAATCTTATTAGTCATTAAGAAGTTAAAAAGTTTAGGGGTTAGAGGTGGGAAAATAAAAAAGGGATTTTTAATAGAATGTATCAATCTTTAACCTCGCCCCTAAGTGATTGATTATGAAAATACAAAAAATAATTCAATTAATCTTCAACTAAATTATATTTTGTATTAGCTTTATTGCCTGTTTGAAGAACTTTAAACTCTGTGATTCCTTCTTTGCCTTTTAAAATTATCTCAGCATACAAAGGATTTTTTTTGTTAAGCCAAAGTATTTTATTTTCTCCATTGTGTTCAACTGGAATAATAGCTTTTGTAACATTATTCCCAATATCTGTGTATTCTTTGAATTTTTCAGAGAAATCCACTTTAAACTCAACAATCTTGTTTTCTTCAAATTGTAAAGAAGGAAGCTTTTCTCCATCAAATTTTTGTGTTTGATTTATTTTTTCAGCTTCTTCTTGTAACCAGTTGTCAATTTGTTCTGTCATGTTTCACTTCCTCCTTTTTCATTTTATAAATTTTATAAGTGGTTTTCCATATTAGGTTGGTCTTTATTATAAAAGTTTCTAATAAAGTTTGGACATTTTCTATATTCCTTTGAAATTATCTTTTTCACATTTAATCCATCTGCAAAACCTAATTCATAAATTTCATTAGCAAATTTTGTTATTGATTTTTCTAAATCTTTGCTTGTTTTTTCTTTTGTTTTCATTTTTTTTCTATAAACTCCTCCATAATTTTATCACCAAATTGAGCAATTAAAATAAACCAATCATTCCAAGTGCCATAATCACCCTCTATATCATTTGAAGCATAACCTTTATATGTCAGGCACTTGGCTCTATATATTTCATCTGAAGCCATTGCTCTAATCTTTTCTCGTAATACTTCAATTTGGTGGTCATATAATTTTTGTTTCTTGAGTTTATCCATTCTTTAAGCCTTCACTTTTATTTTAAATCTCCCTTTATTATAACATCATAATAAATTTCTTTCGTTTTAGTGTTAATAAAGTATTTTATTTTATATCTCTTTTCATAATAAGGAATTTTACATTCAATATCTGCATAGTAATTATATAATTTTAATTTTGTTTTTAGTTCTAAAATTTCTTTATATAATTTTTTTTTCTTATTTTTACAAATTGTTTTAAATTCTTCCTTTGTTATTTCTTCTATTGTTTTCATTTTTCAACTCCTTCGTTATTTTATAATAAATTAAGTGTCCTTCATTATCATATTTACACCAATGTTTAGTTCCTTCATCATCTTTATAATAAATTATTCTCCATTCACCATTAATAAATTTATAAGTGTAATTACCTTCTTTTTTTACTTCTCCTTCTTTTGGTGTTTTTAATCTATATATTGTCATTTTTATCCTCAAATCCTGATTTTTGTTTGATTAATTTTATAAGTTTCTTCGCTTGTTTTGGATAAAGATAAATAAAATTACTATAAACATCTTCTCCAACAAAAACTATTGCACCATCTTCCTTAAATTCAACCTTTACTATATTGCTTAATCCATCTTCCTTTGATTTTAAAATGTATTCTTTTCCTTTTTTCATTCTAACTCCTCAAATCCTGCTTTTTGTTTAATTATCAACTTCATCCATAATTTAAACTCTCTTGATGTATAATCTTCTGGAAAATGCCTCTTATCAATCTCATCTAAAATCTCTTTTATGAATCGTTTAAACTTACCTTCAACCACTTCAAAAGGGACTAACTCTCCAGTATAACTAAATTCAATCCCTTCTCCTTCTGCTATCTGTTTTTGAATATCTGTTTCATTAATGATATATTCTCTTATTTCACTCAAAGTTTTTTCTTTCATTCTACCTTCTCCCAAATCTTATTAAATTCTTCTTCCGTAATTTTTTCTCCTTTATCATCATACCATTCTTCAAATTCTTCATTATTTTTATAATGAGTTAAATGTCCTTTATCATCATACTCACGCCAACATTCAAACCCTTCATTATTTTTATAATGAGTTAAATGTCCTTTATCATCATATTCACACCAATATTCAAAATCACTATTATTTTTATAATGAATTAAGTTTCCTTCATCATCATATTCCTGCCAATATTCAAACCCTTCATTATTTTTATAATGAGTTAAATGTCCTTTATCATCATACTCACGCCAAGATTCAAATTTATTATCTTTATAATAAATTTCTCTCCATTCTCCATTAATAAACTTATAAGTAAAATTACCTTTTTTCTTTATCTCTTCTTTTTTTGATTTTTTTAATCTATAAGTTGTCATTCTAAATCCTCCAATCCTGATTTTTGTTTAATTTTAGTATAAGCTATTTTTTCTCTTTTTTTATTTATTAAATCTATAATTTCCATATATTTAATTTTTAATTCGTCATCTCCTAACTCCTCAAAAGCATCTTCAAGAAAATTCATAAAAGACCCAATCGTGTTTAAATAAATACATTTTTCAATCAAATCTTCATTTATTGACATTATTTCTTTAATCTTATCATTAATTGTTATTTCTTTCATTCAACCTTCTCCCAAATTTTATCAAATTCTTCTTTTGTAATTTTTTCTCTTTTATCATTATACCATTTTTCAAGTCCTTTATTATTTTTATAATGAATTAAATGTCCTTTATCATCATATTCACGCCAACATTCAAATTCATCATCTTTATAATAAATATTATTTCCTTTATCATCATATTCACACCAATATTCAAGTCCATTATTATTTTTAAAATGAATTAAATGTCCTTTATTATCGTATTCCTGCCAATATTCAAATTTATTATATTTATAATGAATTATTCTCCATTCACCATTAATAAACTTATAAGTAAAATTACCTTCTTTTTTTACTTCTCCTTCTTTTGATGTTTTTAATCTATAAGTTGTCATTCTAAATCCTCAATTTCTTTATTTTTTATTATCACTTTTTAAACTTTCTTCTAAATAATCTTTTAAATTTAAATTAACTTCATTTATTTTATTTATTTTCTCTTTAAATTTCATTTTTTCAATGCCCACTCTTTTATAGCTTTTTTTGTTTTGGATAAAGGAAATTTAATTTTTAAATCTTTATTTTGTGTTTGATTGTATTCTTTTACTTGCTGTTTAATTTTATTGTATTCTCTTATTACATCTTGAAAATAAATTTTCGCACTGCTTTTATTTCCTTTTTCTACTTGTCTAATCCATATATCAACAGCTTCTTTAAAAGCGTATAAATTGGGTTTATTCATTTCAAAACCTCGTCCAATCTCCTTAATATTTCTTTTAAGTGGTTCTCATAACTTTTTTTTATACTTATTTCAAATCCCCCCACATTAACCTTTTTATTTGCTAATTCAAAAAAATCTTTATTTAAAACATATTGAAAATTTTTTAAATCTGCTTCTATTCTCTTTAAATTCTCTTTTTGTCTTTTTGTCATCATTTTAATGATTGGCTCCCTTTTTCTCTTGCTTTTTTAATAAGATTTCTTTTATATTTCTTTAAATCTTTTATTTCTTGCTGTGTTTTTTTCTTAATAATAATTAAATCGTTTTTTCTTGCATAATCACACATTTCTTTTATTGATTTAAAATTGTATTTCTCTAATAGTTCTTTATTTGAAAGAACATTTGTTTCTGTGTTAAAATCTTTTTTGAATTGTTTTTTATTAATCATTTTTTAAACACCTCAATTTCTTTATTTTTTGATTCAATAATTCTATTAATTAATTCATCAAAGCTTTCCCCCAATCTTTTAATTTGGTTTAATCTCCTCCATGTTTCTTCTGAAATTGTTATTGTTGTTTTTTTCATATTTCAATTAAATAATTAAACTATTTAAATGTTTTGGTTTTTTGTTAAATTAATAATTATCCAATAAATCAATCCTATTATTAGACCAAGAATTATCCAAGAATTCATAATTTCTAAAAGTCCATACATCTTCCAACCTATAATTCCAATCATTAAACCTCCAAATATTCCTGTCATCATTCCATTAATAAAATGATAACTTAACTTTTTTTTATCATCTTTTTTTAATTTATTAAATGCATTTGAAAGGCAAATTATTGTAAAATAAAATAATATTATTTGACCAATTATTGGATATAAAGTAATTAAATCTATAATTTTAGGATAATAATGTATCATTTTGGCTTCATTCGAAAAATAAAAATTTAAATTATATTCTCTCCAAATTTTAAGAATTAATTGAAAATTAAGATAACTTAATACTATAAAAATAATAGCAAAAAGAGCATATTTTAATCTTTCAATATTAATTTTTTCTAATTGCTTGTTCATTTTTTAATTTAAATAATTTAAATGTTTTTATTTACAATTTTTTAAAATAAAATCATTAATTTTTAAATAATTATCTTCAATAAAATTTTCAATTTCTTCTTTCTTTTTCTCATTCACTGTATAATTATGATTTATTCTTATTAAATAATTTTCTTTTAATAATCCATAAATAAGATATTCAGAAACCCGGTTACTGATTCTATGAACTTTACAAAAATAATCTTTCAATGTTTTAAAAGAAATATTTTGATTATTATTAAATTTTAAAAACATTCTATTGATTAAATCATAAACAATAATTTTATTTTCCATTATAATTGCTTAAATTATTTATAATAATTATATTTTCATTAAAGTTTTTATGAATCAAATTTTTATATGAGTCTGGATTTTTTACTATTTCCGAGCAAGAAATAGTTTCTCCATGTTCTATTTGAATTTTACACCAATCACAAGGATTTTTAATTTTTGGTGAGAATTCAAAATATGCTCCACCAAAAAGTAAAAGAATTGATAAAATAATCAAAATATCATTTATTTTTATTTCTTTTAATTCTTTTTTCCACCACTTTTTATCTTTTATTTTTATCATTCTATATTTTTAAAACCATTTATCTTCATCGTTTTCTTCTTTTAATAAAAAAACATTAACAATTTTTTCTAAAATATTAATTAAAAAATTTACCGGATATTTTAATGTTTTATCATAAAGCCATTTTAATCCCCCTATCATATATGCAAATCGTAATTCTAATGTTCTAAACTGATTATCTAAATTTTTTTCTAATGCATCAAGTTCATTGTCCATTTTTATTATAAATTTATTTTTTTTTCAGTATCTAATACTATTTTATTTTTAATTATTCTGTTTCCTCTGTCTTTTTTATAATCTTTAATAAATTTTTCAGTTATTTCATTATAATTTTTTGATTTATTAATAACCTCTAATGTTTCTTTAAAATTTTTTTTAAAAGATTTAGAATTTATCCAACCTTCATATTTTTTTTGTATTCTTGGCGATTTAAATTTTATTTTTTTTAATTTATTTAATTTTTCTATATCAAAAAAATTATCATCACCAAAGCAAATAAAACATTTTTTATCTTCCCTAATTACGATAATTTGAATGTCATTTCCTTTGGTTATTGTTAAAAAATTTGCTTTTTGTATCATCTAAACCAAAAAACTCCCAAAATTATTAATAGTATTATCCAAAGTAAAACTATTAAAAAAATCTTTTTCCATTTATTTTTAACTTCTTTTGGTATATTGCTTATTTCAAATAAATTCATTCTATTTTCACTCCTTCAGAAATTTGGTTTAATAGGTACATTTTTTTAAATTGTGCAGATTTACCCAAAAAAGATATTAGAAATAAACCAAACATAACTCCATAAATATAGATTCTTAATCCAAGATTTACAAAACAACCATATAATAATAACATTCCAGATAATAAAATTAAATAAGCATAAATAATTAATTCTAATCTTATTCTTTCAAAAACTTTTAATCCCCCAAGAGTCCATGCAGATTTTTCAATCTTTTTTTTTATATTCTCTTTTATTTTTTTTATATTCATTTTCAATCAAATAAATTTTCTTTTTTATTTATTTTTTGAGCATACTCTTTCATCTCTTTCTTAAGAGAAGAAGAAATTTTTTTAAATTTTGAGAGTATTGGATGTTTTCTTGAATAAGATAATGATTTATATTCTTTAATTAAATTATTTAATTTCTTTTTTTTATCAATAAACTCTCTTTCCTCTTTTATTTTTTCTTTTAATTTATTAATTTTTTCATCTAACTCATCAATTTTCAAATCAATTTTTTTATTTTCAATTTCCATTTTTGTCTTCAGTTTGTATAGTCACCTTAACTATCTCGCCTTTATTTAATTTTAAATTTTTAATTTCTGTTTTATCAAGCCTAATTATAAAAGAATTACCCCATTTTTTAATACATTTGTGTGAAGTCATTTCTTTAATCATTTTTTGTTTAATAATGTTTAATAATGTTTAATAATGTTTAATATATTTAAATGTTTCTATTTTCACACATTATTAAAAAATATCTCCCATAGCTTTACTACCAGCATCTATTATGTTTTTTGGATGAACATATCTTGAAGCCATATTTAAATTAGACCATCCCATCCATTTTTGTAATGTAAAAATATCTAAATATTTTCCCAAATATGTTGCTACTGTGTGCCTAAATAAATGTGGAGATGCTTCTGGATTTATATTTTTAATAGCTTTCCAAACATAACCTCTGGATGTTTTAAAAATAAATTGTTCTTCCGTTATATATCTTGAATTTACCCATTTTCTAAAATATTCAAGATATTCATGAGTTTTGGGTATTTTTTTAATCAATCTTTCAATACCTTTTCTTTTTTTTAATAAATAACAATTAAAATATATGTTTTTTTCATCTGTAAATACATCTTTTCCTTTTAGCATTAAAACTTCACTTATTCTGCAACCTGTCATTAACATTACAGCCATAATTGCAGCAATTTCTTCATTATTGCATTTACTAAACATAGAATTTATTTCAGATTTAGTCATTATATCGCTTCTTTGTGTGCAAATATATTGTCTTTTTCTAATATTTTTATTTTTTGGTTCTTGTTGTTTTAGTTCTCCAGAGTAATATTTTTCCATAATAAAGTAATAATTTTGTTATTTATTTATTTTTCCCACATTGATTTTCTTATCCAAAAATTATCTGCTGTTTTATTTTTACTTTCCTGTATGCTTTTACCAGTCCAGAAATCATCTATTTTTGCATTTCTTTGAGGATTATCTAACCAATAAGAAGAATTAAACCAATTATCTGGGTCAAAACCCTCAGGGTCTAATTCTTTTCTTCTTTCCCACACACTCATTAGCCACATTTTATTTGTGTTATTTATTGGTTTTCTATTAACTTGTTGTTCAGAAATAAAAGTTCTTTGATTGGATTGAGGTATCTTGCTTATTTTTGAGAAATTTATTCCTAAATCAGTTACTGCTTTAAATTTTTTATCTTCTTTCTTTACCATTTTAATTATAAATTATTTCTTATTTTTTTTATAAAAATCTTCAGAAACTATTCTATAAGAATCTATTTTTGAAGGAGATTTACATTTAGCAAAATAAGTTATTTTACCCGTTCGTGGGTTTTTCTTTTTTACTAAATCATATTTCTTACTAACAAACTTTTTTTTCTTTCTTAAATCATAAAATTCTAACTCTCTCATTTCAAATTACCTCCTTTTTTATTTTTCAAATATTCTATTAATTGATTTTCATAATATTTTTTATCCACATTAGCTTTTTGTCTTATTTTTGGGTCTTTACAATAAATAGTTTTATTATCCAAATACATTATAATTTTTTTTAACTTTTTTTCTTTTAACATATTTTTTGGAAATGACCTAAGTGTCAAAAATCTTCTTATTTCTGAACTTAATTTATTATTCCAATCAATGTATTCGTTTATCATTTTTTAAATAAAAAATAAAAAAAATAAATTATTTTTTATCTCTTCCTCCTTTTAGTTTTTTTCTTTCTCTTATTAACTTTTTTTTTCTTTTTCATTTTATTTATTTTCAAAATTTTTTAGGAAGAAAGATATTATTCCACCAAGGATTATTAGGGAGAATAAACCTAAAATGAAGTTTATCATTGACCTTGCAAAACTATCCTCAATATATTCCTCTGGTTCTGCCTGATAAGAGTAATTTAAACTTACATTTGTATCTAAGTAAGGAGAGCCTGATAATGCTACATATGAACAGTTAGTATGTGCTGTATAGTTTCCAGAGGCAATAATTTCTTCCCCCCCTGTAGCATTATAAACACTAAAATCAGAACAAGAAGCAGAAGGATATGTTGATAAAATTGATAAATTATGTTCTCCAAGTGTAAAATTTTGGTATTCTTGATTATCTCCTTCAATTAAGTGTATTTGATTATAACTATTTGAAATTAAACTACTAAATAAAGCTACACCTAAAATAATTCCCAAAATCATAATTAGGATGTTACTAATTTTCATATTTTTACTCCTTATCTTTTATAATTTTTTTAATTATTTAAACTTTGACTTTTATTTATTAAATGATTTAAATAATTTATTTCCAGCAATTATGCCTATAAATAATAAAATTGAAACCATTGCCCATGAAGGCAAATAATAAAATCCTAACCATACACCAAAAGGTATAAAGAAAATTATGTTTATCCATTTAGGCATATTGTAAACTGTTGAAAAATATAAAAAAATTAAACATATAAATAAAGAAAAAAGTAAAGGACTTCCAAATATCCCATAAACAAGATTATCTAATAATTTTAAATCTCCTAATCCCATTTTAGTCGTCTCTCATCCTCCACCATTCTATTGCTATCCATACAAAAATAAAGGTATAAATACCATATAAAATATGGCCAAAAGGAACAGGAAATAATCCAATTATCCCAGATATTCCTAATACAAAACTTGTTAAAAATGTTACTAATCCCAAAAATATAAAAAAAGTATTATTGAAAACAATACCCACTAAAGAAGTTGCCCCCCAAACTAATGTAGTTTCTGAAAATATATTTTCTGTTAATAAGGTTTTAAAATCCCCACTTCCTAATAAAACACCAATAATACTATTAGAGGGTATATAACCAAATAAAACTAAAAATAATTCAATTATAATGGTAACTAATAGTATTGAACCAAATTTCATATTAATCGTTTGCTTGTGATAGCATTAAACCTCCTATTCCTATACTTGATATTAAAAATAATACCCATTTATTTATATTTTCTTGCACAGATGAATTAATAATTGTAACAGGTAAATCTAAATAAAACCAATTAAAATAACTTAAAATAAAGATATAAATTAAAACAAACAGATAAACTGCGTAACCTTCACTACGAATTATTCCATATATGCTTAAATAACCAAGAATTAAGAATAAAACTATGAAAGCAATAAATGTTTTTGAACCATTAGATAAACCGAAATCTGTAAAATCTGTCAATTTATTAAGAAAATTATTTATAGATGAACCTTGATAATTTAAATTTCCAATATCATTTAATAAATAAATAAATGATTTTGAAATTGTTTGATTTGTCATTAAAATAACAGTTGCTTTTATTTTTTCAAGAGAAGTGACATTTTGAGGTATAGTTATAGTTCCATTACAATCTTCTAATACCTCTTGTCCTAAAACAACCTCAGTTTCTAAATTTATTAGTTTAAATGTTGCACTGTTTATTTCACAATTATCGGAACTAAATACAATACTAAAATTTTTTATATGGTCACTTTCATTAGAAGAATTATAAGTTATTTCTCTATATTCCGGATAAAATTTTAAAGATATATTTTGTTCAGTTAAAAATGAGGAAGAATTATAAGTTTCTGTTTCTTCTGATTCACAATCTAATAGTATTTCCTTTATGCTTGTCCCTGTTGGATACATAGTTGTTGATTTCATTGAACATCCCTCTTTATATATTGTTATTTTGTGTGCTATATCTGGATTTAACCACAAATTACCTTCGCCAGAATCATCAGTATAAACAGAATCAGCAAATATTTCTTCATCTCCTACAACTCTTTTTGCAATAATTAATGCTCCGGGTATCTCCTCATAACTTAAACTATCATAAATCTTAAAAAATTGAATAGTTCCACTCGTGTATTGTAATAAATATAATTCTAAATCTGTTAAAGAACTTTGAACTAAATTTAAATTTCCATTCCACTGCCTATTTTGATAACCATCTGCTGTATAAGAAAATTGATTAGAAGTAAATAAACTTGTTAATAAATTTGTCCCAATATCGTATGTTCCATTTTTAGTTGATGAATTATAGATTGTTTCTTGTATATTTCCATTATCAACATAATAGTCAGAAAATAATTCAAGAGTTGTTTCATTTACTATTTCTCCCGTGGTTTCGTCGTATATTGTAATATTCAATAATGGATATGTTTCATCAAAATTAAATAATAAATCTTTAACTAAAATAGAACTTTCTGTTGTTGAAATATTTAAACCAGAATTTACCCACCAATAAAAACTTTTATTGCTATCGCTTGTAACTGCTGGTATGGTTAAATTTGTAGAATATTCTTTAATATTTCCAGAAATTATGTTTTCAATCGTTGAATATTGTTCCCCGTCATAATAAAAATAAACATCAATATCTTCGTTCGTTATTAAAGTAATCTTGAAATTTTCTTCTTTTGTTTCAATAGTTTCATTATTATAAGTTCTGTTTTGTTCAAAAATATGATAATCCCATTCAATACTTGAACTATTTAAATTTCCAAAAGTATCATTTGCCCAAACTGTTAAATTATTTTCATTAAGAGAATAATTAAAGTATTCTGTTGATAAAACTCCTGTTGTGCAAGAGAAAGTATTATTTGTTCCGTTATACTCATACCAGCAAGTATCTAAATGAGTATCATTTACTGTTGTATTTAGAGTTAAATTATAGTTTGGATATAAATAATCATAAGTCCCAGTTGGAGATGTTATTTCTATTTGAGGAGGAGTTACATCAATAACTAAACTTCTTGTTGGTGAGTTCTCTGTTTTTGTGTCATCGTTTGCTGTGCAATACCATTCCCAATAACCTTCTCCAAGAGTTTCTGTGCTTGAAAGAGTTAAATTAGTTGTTCCGTCACCTGTTACTGTTTCATAAACAGTTCCATTTATTGTTAAATTTAAAGAATAAACTCCTGTTGGACTTTGTGCATTACATTCAAAAGACACATTTCGAGATGTTGAATTATAATTATCTTCTGGAGAGATTTGATTTATTATTAATACAGTTTGTTCATCTCCTATGGTATATGTTGGCGCTGTGTAATTATATAATGCTTCTATTTCTGTGCTTGTTAATGCTCTATCCCACATTCCTACTTCATCGATTTTTCCATCCATTGAACCATCATAAGTTGCACCAAGAGAACCAAGAGCAATATTTCCTGCATTTGTAAAGCTTATTGCATTTGTGTCTGAACCATATATTTCCAGATTCCCATTAAGATATAATTTCATTCTATTTGATGAATCAACAAGTGCAACAACATGATACCAAGTTCCAGTTGATAAAGTTGTACTTCCAATATAATCTTTTATTCCCGTTTTTGTGAATTTAAGTTTTCTCTCCGAGTTTGTTGTTAAATACCAACCATGCCCTGCTGGATTTGAAGAACCACCAATCAAGTAATGTGTTACTGATAAATCATCAGAATTAAACCAAAAACTTATTGCAAAATTATTAGAACCTAATCCCTTGCTTGAAATTGGAGTTGTTATTTTATCTACAGGTGTAAAATCATAAGCAGTATTAATCTTTCCTGCTACATTTGGAGTTGCTCCATTATTTGTTCCGTCATTTGAACCGACAGCATCTATAACACTTCCAGAAGTTTCATCTAAATAATAATAACTAACAGGATTAAAATGGGTATCACTTGCAGAACTTCCTGAACTTGCTGTTGGGTTTCCGTAATACATCCAAAAACTTGTTTCTCCCTGTGAATAAACCCTTACCACTGCTCTTGTTGTGTTATAAGTTTGAATAGTATAATTAAATTCTGTATCTTCTGCATTATTCACAAATCTTAAATCATCATAATCACTTTGCATATCACTATCATAATCTACCCAAAATAAATATGAAAATTCTCCTGCATTTGCTGTTAAATTTATCTGTCTTTTATAATCCCAACTATTATCCCACCACGCCCACTCATCAAAAGTTTTTCCGTGTGCTTCTAAAATAAAATCAATCTTTTTATTTGCAGGTCTTTTGGCTTCTAATCTCCAACGCCCTTCGCTTTCTGGCAAATCCATTCCTTTTTTGTAAGGTATCCACCCACTTACATCTACTTGATAACTTTCATTTGAAATTAAAACATTATCACAAATTTTTGTCTGATTTTTTGAAGTTTCATCATAAATTAATTTACAATTTTGTTGCTCATAAATAGGATTATATCTTGTTTCATATTCTTCATTCCAGATATAGAATTTAACATCTCTTAAATCCCCACGATTTCCAATAATATCTTTATAAAAAACTCCTGTGAATAAATGGGTTTTTTGATATAATTTATAAGTTCCTTCTGCATAAACATTAATCACACTTGAATTATAATCTGTTAAAGTATAATCTGCTTTATGCGATAATCCTAACCAATCTTTAATTTCAATTTGCCCATATTTAGGAATATTCCGGTCAAATGATTTTACATCTAATAAAGTAGCATTTACTAAAGGAACAACTAAGAAAAATGTAAAAAAAAATAAAAATATTGCTTTATTTTTTACTTTTCTTTTTGAAGTATTCAATTTCTCTTAACCTCTCTTTTGCTTTTTTTAAAGATTTAAATGGTTTTTTATTTAATTTTTTGCCAGTTGTTTCTGAGTAAATATTCCATAATTTCTTATTTCTCACTTTTCTAATCATCGTCTTTTTAACAATCCTATTAAAAGAACCAATAATATTACTCCCATTATTGGTAGTGCAGCATCAACAATTAAACAAATTGCAGAATATCTAACAGAACAATTTAATGAAGTAAGGGAATTAGATATGCTACTCTGAACAATAGGTGCTAATGCAAGAAATACTAAGAAAATAAATAATACTAATATAAAATTAGCAATTACTAACTGTCCTTTTCTCATTTTTATTCTTCCTTTTTTAATTATCATTTTAACCAATAATCTTCTGGAGTTTTTATTTTTTTTGATTTTCCAGATTTTTTAGATTTTTGAATTTCACTAACTTCTTTTTTTGAACTTAATCTTTTACTTCTTTTTTCAACTATTCTCCACGGGTCTTTTTTACTTATTTGGAAATCAGCACCCAAATCTTTAAATAATACTTTTTTACCATTAGCTTCTATAAATCCACTTGCTCTTAGTGTAGTATCTAATATTGATTTTAATTTCTTTTTTGCTTCTTTTTTTGTTTTTGCAGAACTAACTTTTATATCTTTTCCTTTTTTTCTTACAAATAAACTAAAATCTCTTTCAAATGGAGAAATATCTTTCTCTTTTATTGTTTTTTTAATTGTTATTGGTTGAAAAGGAATATTATTTTGAATATTTTTTGTTTTTATTCTTTTTAAATTATTTTCAATAGTCCTTATTGAAGTTAAATATTCATTTAAAAGAGAATTTATATTTTTTAAATTTGATTCTTGAACAGATAATTGTGAAGTTAAAAGAGATAATTGACTTAATTGAATTGTATCTGTAATTCCTTCTTGAACAGAAACTAAATTCTTTAAAACTTCTTGATTTTGTTTTATGGATTTCTTTATTTTACTTTCAAATTCATTTAATTGTTTTTTCTCTTGTTTCAAACTATTAGAGAATGCTTCTTTTTGTTTATTCGATATTCCCTCCCAGTAAGAATTAACTACAGAATTAGAAATTCTATTTAATTTAGAACTAACAGAAACTAAATTCTTTTGCAGAGTAGTATTAATTTTCTTTATATCCCTTAAAAAATCACTTGCATTTTTAGAAATAATCTTAAATTTATTTTTTGGTATAGAAACAGCATTAATTGAATCATAAATAAGAGATAAATCTTTTCTTGATAAAGATTTTAATTTATTTGAACTCAATAAATAATTTGATTTTCCTTTTTTATAAGCTTCTCCTATGTCTTCCCCTATGTTTAATAAAATTTTCTTTGAAGAACTCAGTTTATTTTTTTTCAATTTATTTAAATTATCAAGATAATTTTGCATTATAAACTTAAATTTTCCTGTATCAATATTCACATCATTTCTTATTATAGTTCTGTATCCTGCTTCATTAATTCTTGAATATTGAAAGAAAGAATCATCAGAAATTATTGTTTTTTGTATTGGAGTTGTTTGTTTTTTTAAAATTTTTGTTTTTACAACTGCTTCTGGTTCTGCATAAAACCAATAACTTTCCGGAGTTAAATTTTCTTTTATTTTATTTAATGCTGTTTTTTTATCCATTCCAAACTTCTTTTTTACTTCTGCATTAGTCATATCTTCTATTTTATTTCTGTTTTTAATTAAATCATCAATAATTTTTGATTTTTTTCTAACTTCAACCGTATCTTTTCCTATTTTTTTACCAAGCCAATAATCTTCTGCTTTCAATTTACCAGCTCTACTTCCAAATTGAACAGATTTAACTATTCCAGAATCACCAATAGAAGAAACAATTATTTTTTTATTAGTTCCATACTTTAAAATGTTCGATATTGAATTATAATTTGGAATTGGTTTAGGTGATTTTGATATTATGGAGAATGATTTTAAACTACCATCTTTTAATCTTACATCAATATTTATTCTATTATTCCAATAAGATGGTTTTTGGCCTATTGTATAATAATTCATTCTTGTATTTTTATCAAATAATCCTTTTGATTTTAATTTAATATCTTTATTAATTCTTTTTACAAAGTAACCACCAGAAAATTCTTCAGAAGAACCTGTAACCCTAACAGAAGATATATCATCAGGAGAAATTTTTTTAATTTTTAGATATTTATTAATTGTAGTTACATCGGAATTTTTTAAATCACTAAAAGTTGAACTAACATAAGGAACTTTTTTTATTGATGTATCTCTATAAGAATTTAATCTTTTTACTTCATTTAATATTTCATCATAATTATTTGAAACTTTCGTTGTTATTTTTCTTGCTAACATACTTCCTATTGCGGTTAAAGCTAAATATCCAATAGTTCCAATAGTAAAAAGTTTATTTTGGTTTAATTCTTTTTTATATTCTTCAATTTCTTTATTTTGATTTTCTAAATTACGGATATATGCTTCTGTATTTGTTTTATCAACTTTTTTTTCAACTATTAATTTTTTCATTCTTTCAATTTCTTTTTTATTTTTTTCAAGCCATTCATTTAATTCTTTTCTTTGTTCTGCATTAGTAAAGAAATTATTTAATTTTTCTTTTATTACTTCTGGAAATTGTTTTATTGTTTCTTTTATACCTTTATTTTGTATGCTTTTATAAACAGTTAATAAATCTTTTTCATTTGGGATTAATTGATTTACAAATACAACTGCATCTGTTACACCTTTTCCGGGTATGATAAAATCAGAAGAAACATCTAAAGCTATTGTTGATAATTTTGCAGTTGGAGAAGATAAACCTAATTTTAATTTTTTATTTAAATCCTCTAATTTCATTTGATAATCCTTTAAAACTTCTTTATCTACTGCTGCATATTTTCCATAGCCAATTCTTATATATTTTTCGTTTGTTTTTAATCCTTGTTGTATTTTATTAATTATTTTGGAATAATTTTCCGCTTCTTTTTTGGAAACACCATAAGAAATTCTATCATATATAGAATTCATAAGATTATTCAATGAATTAAGAGAACTCCTCAAATCTTGTGTATTTTCTTTTGATAATTGTATTGAGGAAGTTGGAGATAAATTATCTTTTTTTATAAATTTTAATAAATTTTTACCTAATTCTTCTACATTCTTTGATATTTCTAAATTTTTTTTATTTATTTGTTCTGAAATTTTATAATTTGTTAAAATCTTTTCTGCATAATCTGGAGAAAAAGTCATTCCTCCTCTTTCTAAGGATTTTTCTGCTAAAATTTTCGCTTCCGTTGGTTTATATCCTAAATCTACATACCTTCTTATCTCTTTATTTGATTCTTTTAAAAAAGATTCTGCTAATGGAGAGGGTTCTACTTTATAAGATAGAAAATCATAAAGAAATGGCGATTTAATTCTTTCAGAATATTGTTCTAATGTTTCATAATCTCTTTCAAAACCGGGGATAACAGAAACAGGATTACCATATTTATCCACATAAATAGGAGTTGTTTTTTGTTCTACTTTATCTTGCGTTACCTTTGTTTCAACTTTAATATATTTTTTAAAATCACTTGGGACATCTTTTAATTCCATTTCTCCTTTATTTATTTTTTCAATATAATCATTCACAATTTTTGATTTTAAATTTGCTAATTCTTTTCTATAATTGTATTCTGTTGTTTTTTTATCGTATTTTGCTTTATTTTCAGCTAATTTTAAAGCATATTCAGCCGAGATTAAATCTCCTTTATCTATATCATTTATTGCCCGTTTTAATTGAGAAGCATATGTTTTGTAATAATCTATCTCTGGTTTATAATCTTTTCTTAATTCATTTTTTTCAATAGAATATGTTTCAAGTATTGATTTTCTTTTTTCACTATCTTTTACTCTTTTTAATTTACCATCTTTCCATTTTCTAAGTTCATTCACTTTTTCTTCATATTTTTTTTCTAATTCTTTTTGTCTATTAGAAAACTCATTAATTTTTTCAACTAATTCTTTTTTTGTTTTTTCTTGTATTTCTTTTAAATTAAAATATGGTCTTATTTCCAGAGGAATTTGATTTATATTTTTTATTTCTCCCTCTTCTAATTTTTTAGAATAAATATTTAAATTTTCCCTTATTCTTTTTTCTTTTTCTTCTCTCTCTTTTTGTTTTGTTTCTTCATATTCTTTTGCTTTTCGTTTAATAGTGGAAGATATACCCCCAGTTAATCTTGATATTCCACCTTGATAAATTTCAGATTTTGCTACCATTATATTCTAAGGGAGTTTTTTTCTCTCTCTTCCTTAGAAGCTTTGGGTTTATTTAAATTTTGACTTATTCTTTCCTGTCTTAAATAAGTTCCCACAGAAGAAGATGAAATACCTAAAATATTAGCAATCATTGAATTTACTCCTCTTTTTAACATTTTATTGTCCCCCAATATTGCTAAAATTTTAAATAATTCTTTTCTTGCCATTTTCTTTGCTTCTTTTTCTGTTAATAATAAAGTGTCTTCCTCTGCATATTTCTTTCTATCTTTTATTTCCTCATACCTTGCATATTCCTCTTTTGATATATTTTCCCAAGTTATTATATTTTGAAAATTTTCAGTTTTTGCAGCACCTTCTAAATAACCTTCTACAAGACCTAATTTTTTAATATTGAATTTTATTAATCTATCATTTTTTTCTAAATTCCATGGGTCAGAACCACCTCCCAAAGATTTTATTGGTTTATATAATACTCCTACCCCTCTTTTTACCACATCTATCCAGCATCTTAATCTTTTTTTTCTTATATCTTTATCCATATCCTCAAAATCTGGTTGCACAAAAATAATCATATGACCTTTTGAACGACATATATTTAATAGTTTAACCATATCTTTTTGAGAACTCTTATTCCACTCCCTTTTATATAAAATATTTATTGCTTCATCAATTATAAATGCACTTGGAGGAAATTTTTCTACTTTTTCCACTAATTCACTACGAGAATAAATTAAATTCCTATCGTAACTAAATCTTCTATCATATTTTTTTGCTAAATGTATAGCTAAAACAGATTTACCTTCTCCCGGATAACCTGTAATTATAAAAACTAAATCTTTTTTCTTGTGAGTTAATTTTCTTCCAAAAGATGCGAGTGCAGAAGGAGAAATTACATATTTCAATTTAATTAATCTCTTTCCTATTTTGATTATATTTCTTCTTGAAGAATTTTTTTTTATTCTTCTTATTCTATTTGTTGCTCTACCCATTTTTTAAAAGAAGTAACTTTCCTATTTCTCGGAAACATCATATCGTTATATTTAATTATTTTGCATATTTTTTGATAAGCTTTTGATAAATAAATACAACCTTTTTTTAATTCATTTTGAACATAATAATGGTCTGCCAATTTAAGATATAAATCAATCAATTTAATTACTTTTTTATTATACTTTAAATCCATCCCTATTATTTTATCTTTGAATAATCTTAAACCACTAATAGAATCTAAAAAATAACCAGCTTTATCTTGATAAGCTTTAGATATTTTTTCTTCTAATTCAAATAGAGTGTCAGCTAAATTAATTATTAATTTTCCTTGAAAATTGTATTGGTCATAATCACTTGAAGATTTATTAAAATATCCCATTTTAATTATTTACGATAGTGTTTAATAATTTTTTTATAATTACATCATCAATTCTATTCTGTATTTCACTTAAAAAAATTTTTGTTTTATAAGAGTTTATTTTTCCTTTATATTTTGTATGTGGAATAGGATTATCTCTATCAAAAATAAATAAAGTTAATACATCATTATCTATTTTTATTCTATAATATATATCTTTCATTTTTTTCTTTATTTTTTAATTAAAACATTTTTGAAAAAATTAAAATAGCGGCTATTCCAATCAATAAAGCTGTTAAAATTTTTCTTAAATCTAACTTTCTTTTTCTTTTTGATTCTAAAACACCTTGCTCTATCTTTAATCCAATCATATCAACTACTCTTTTTGAAAAACGAATGTCATATATATCTTTACATGGATGGACAGCTATAACACTTCCTTCATAAACATCTATTTTTGGAATATCATATTTATTGTTTTTTAATTTTATATTCTTGAAAAATATAGCATCATCACCAGCATAATGAGGAGTTTTATCTATAATGACTATTTCATTATCTAATTCTGTAACTATTTCTTTTAATTTTTTATTTTTTTTATGTATTACAGCAATTATGTAAGATTTTTTCTCATTATTATATGTTTTTTTTATCCATTCTTTTTCTGCAGGAGATATTTCATTTGAAAATCTTTTTTTCTTAAATAAACTCATTTTTTACGCACCCCTTTTTCCTCTTGTATATTTCTTGAATCTTGTTTAATTCTATCTATAAATACACTATCTAATAATTTAGCTTTTCTTGACAAAGAATAATCCTCTACATCTCTAACATTAGCTATTACTCTGTTTGCTAAACCATCCCATCCAAAATATTTTAAAAAATTATAAAATTTTCTTTTTTCTGCTAAATCATAACATTCATCTTCATTTAAATTACATATTTTTTTGGTTTCAGTTGCATTGATTATACCAGAAGCAAAATCTGTTTTTGATTCTGCTCTTGGAAATTTTATTTCTTCAATCTTATTTGATAATAATTCAATTTTTTTTTCTAATTCCTCAATCTCTTCACTATATTCGTCTTTTTCTTCTTTACTAATTTCTTCTTCATCATCATCAATTTCTATTTCTAAATCTTCATCATCGTCATCGTTATCATTATCAGTTAAATCATTATCATTATTATTATCAGTTAAATCATTATCATTATCATCATTCTCTATTTCTAAATCTTCATCATCGTCATCGTTATCATTATCAGTTAAATCATTATCATTATTTTCTTCATTGCTTTCATCCTTTTCTTTTTTATTTTTTTCAAATTTTTCTTTAATCTTCTTTTCTTCCTCTTCTAAACTATAATATTCTTCATCATCTAATATTTCATCATCAGTTAAATCTTTTCCATATCTTTGTCTATAAGCTTCTTTTTTTGAAGGTTCTTCTATGTAAAGTATCCTTTTATTATCAATCTCATTCGTCATTTGGTAAAAACCTCCATATTACTTCTGTTAAACTAAATAATCCCATTCCTATTAAAATTATAGAGATTATTCCTGTTATTGTTGAATTAAATACTTCTCCTATAACAGAAAAGGAAAATACTCCTAATGTTAAGAATATTATTCCAGAAATCATTGGTAAGTAATATTCACTACGATTTCTTAAATAAATTAAGAAAATTATTAATGCTACAATAAAACCTATTGCTATTATTGACGCCCCTTGTGTATATTCAATATTCAAATCAAATAAAGATTTACCAGAAGATGTAACTTCAAAATAAGTTGCAAAATTACTATCTACCCCATTTATATCTCCTTGGCCTTTAACATCATATCTTCCAATCTCAGAAGTATTACAAAATTCATATCTCCATTCTCCATTTCCAAAATAAGACATTTCTTTATTAACTGCTAAATTTGGATTAAGAATAGTTCCAATAGAGGATATATTTACATAAGAACAAGTAGAACACATTTGAGAAATATTAATACATTCATTTTGTCTTACTATCCCAAGAGATTCTAAAGAAGTTACAAAAGGTATAATAGTTAGGAATAATAAACTAAAAATTATTATTTTATTGTGTTTCATATTATTTCCTCCATTACTTTTCCGAGTAAATATACTACTCCGTTCTTGGTTATTGCTAAGTAATCTTTTATTCTAAAAGAAACATCATTTAAATAATTTATGTATGAGCTATTTGTATTTTCATAAATTTTACCTTTTACTGCTAAATTTCCAAATTCATCTATTTTTAATAAAGTGTTTGTTGCATTTCTAATTACAAATTTTAAATCGTTTGAATAATTCCAATTTCTATCTTCCAAATTAATAATATAATCTACTTGTTTATCTATTGTAAAATTCATAGAATAAGTTTCATAGTTATCTTTTGAAATTATTAAATTAAAAGGAGAATATCTTGTTATTTCACTTTCTCTTAAATTGTGCCGTGTATTATCTTCTGCAATTCCAGTTAAGGTTAATACCTTTTGCTGTTGTATTTCTCCATTTGAATCTGTTGTTGTGTTAAATACTAAAGTTCCATTATTATTGTATAACAAAACAGAAGCATTTTCGATTGGATTATTATCTTCATCTATCACTTTTAAATCAACTCTGTGTTTTTCATATAGGGTTGCACCAAGAGAATTTGAATAAAAATTAACTAATGAACGATTATAATCTACATCTGTTAAAGTTAATTCTGTATCGCTATAAGCCATGAAAACCTGTTGAGTTGCCGTAGGGGGAGAAACAAATTTTCCACCGACCAATTCTCCAGTTGCATGTTCAATATTTAAACATTGACTATCATCTGCGATGTAATTATCATTAAAAGAATAACCAGAATAATCTCCACCACCTAAACGAAAAGTTCTTGAACCCACTACAAAATTACAATTATTAACACTTCCACCATATCCGGGAGTTCCATAAAAAGCAGTATCAAACATTGCACCTTCAAAATTACAATTAGTTAAATTATAATTTGCTTTGAATTGAGTATATCCATTAGCCTGATATTGCCAACCATTATAAGATTCATAATTATCTACATTTCTATCTAACCAAAAAGAATATCCTACTACTTGCCAATTTACATTATACCATTCCAGATTAGTATTTACAAAAATAGCACTTCCTTGTAAATTATAATTTTGTATTCTCATCCATTTTATTGTAGTAGTTAAATGTGGAAGTGTATCTTTTATTTTACGACCAATATACATTTCACGAGTTGCAGTTCCTAAACTTTCCATAACAATGCCCCCATACATTATCCATGTGTTTTCGTAAGGTTCTTCTTTCCAATAAATGCTTTTTCCATAATCTATATGTATGTCTGCTTTTACTTCGTAAGTGTATCCAGTATATTTATTTCCAGTTCTTGTAATATGCCCCCATCCATTTGCTTTATCATATTGATAAAGATATTCCATATTAAAAGGAACAGAAGAATTTCCTCCCTCTATGTCTATTATTGGTTTTTCAAAATCCCAAACAGGAATTGCATAAATCATACTTTGACTTCCTTGAATATGTCCATCATCAATCATACTTGTTGTTTTTGAAGAATAACCATAATATTTGTCTAAAAGAGTATTACAATTATTTTGATAAGTTGAACCATTATAACCTTGAAAATAATCTCCAGAAACAGAAGTTCTCCAGATTATATATCCGTCTGCCCCACTAACAGCATCCCATGTTAAATTAACACCAGAATTATCATTTGCCACAGTAACATTTATTTCTTGACTTGGTAAAGAAGTGGCAGTTCCATATTCGTTTCTATTTGTTGCTGGTAAAGCATTTACTACTGCCATGATTTTATAATAATAAGTTCCTGCACTTAAACTTCCAGTTCCACTTCCCAAATCTTGTGCTTGAAAATTTGTTGGTGTATCTAATCTTGTTCTTGTTATTGTAATGGCACTAACACTACTCAATAAAAATATTCCAAAAATAAACATTAGCATTAATTTTTTCACTTTTTAATTTCCCCCAAAGCATTAATTGTATCTGGAATTGAATTTATGGTATTATTTAAATTATTAATTTGTAAATCAATATCTATTTCACAAAATCCCTGCATATTTAAATTATGAATATATTTTTCACTTGTATCGAGCAAATTTGGTAAAGGATATTGTTTTTTACAATCTTTTATTATTTTTTCTCTATCTTCAATCAATTTATCTAATGATTTTTGCAAATTTATTTTTTCTTTATTTAATTTGTCAATATTTTTAGCAATTTCTTTATCAGAAGTTACTTTACTTAATTTATAAATATAATATTCATAAGTTCCGTCATTTAATTTTATTTTTACTACTTTATTTTTATCAATACTAACTGCTATTACAATTCCAATTAATAAAATTCCTATGATTGAAAAAATCAATATTTTTTTCATCTTAATTTATATAAAAAGTTAAAGTCCCGTTTTCATCTGTATAAATTTGATTATTATAAGTTCCATTCGTTAAATTTATTTTTCCAGAAATTTCAATTTCTTTCGTAAATATTTTTGTTATTTCATTAATTAAAGAACCAATATAATCAAAGAAACCTGTTTTTGCTGTTATGTTATAATTTCCTAAATCCAGATTATTGGTTGCCCCAGTGTAAGAAACATAATTAATTTTATCACTACTCCAAACTGGGTCTACTTCGGTTATTCCTCCACCAGAAGAAATTCCCCCTGCAATTCCACCACGATAATCTATTGCATATTTTCCATTTGGTAATATTTGAGCTTCATAAGAATTCGTATTTGCAATTATTCTTGCTATTGGTAAAAAGTTTAATTTTAAAAAATCATCACTTGGATAAATTTTTAATGTATTTTCAGCATCCACATAAGCAGAAAGCACACTATTATACTCATTTGTTGGTTTTAATTGAATTATTGCATATAATCTACCTGTCCCATCATAAGGAGTTATCCCAAAAATAATATTTATATATTTATTTGAACCAAATGAACTTCCATCAGAATATTTTGCATTAGCAATTAAATCAGGAAGGTCTGAATATTGTATATAATTTCCAGAAGAATCAATTAAATAAATTCCATCAGAAGAATTTATTGCACTAATATTTAAATCATACACTCCAGAAATATACTTTCCATCACCAATTTCCAAATAAGTCGCTGTTGCATTATAATCTAATCCACTTTCATATGATAATCCTTTTTTTCTAAATCCCCTCTGTATTTTTTTAAATATTCCATTAGTTCCGTCCTCTTGTAATGAAGAAGCATAAACAAAACCATCAGAACCTAAATTTATTCTACTTGCTAAGGCATATCTTGTAGTAGGTTCTGTTGTTGAAACAACCCACTGTGGAACTCCACCTACTTTTTGAACATAAACCCTATTTAAAATTGGAGTTGAATTAGTGCCTTCTATTAATGGTAAAACTATTGAACTATAATCAAACTTAAAACTTTCGGCAGTAATTCCATCCCCTAAAACAAAAGTTATTTTTCCCCCATCTTCTGTTGAAATATTAATATAACTCCCAGAAGAATTATGAAAAGTTGTAATGTCTAAAGGTTTTGTAAAACAATTTGACCTCATTTCATCAAATCTTTCTAAATCTACATCTAAATGGTGAATTTCATCATCAATATCATAAATAAAAAAACTTGAATCACTATCGAACTGCATAGTAACATCATCATAATAAAAACTTGCAGAAGTTATTGTATCTCCATTCCTGTTTATGAAAAGGTTATTGCTTTCTGTTTTTGTATAATAATTTGATACAATCTCTTCTGGAGTTAATCCTCTTAAAAATTGAGAATTATTTACATTAAGTTGAGAATAATTTATTGCTTGTGCAGTATTTAAATCTCCTTCTAAGTAATTATATCCCCAATCTTCAGAAGAAACAAAAGGTAAAAATAAAAAAAATAAAGACAAAAAGAAAAGAGATTTAACCGTCAAACTAATTCCTCCACATTTCAAAAATTGTATCCACGAAACCTTTGACATATCTCTTTTCTCCGTCTTATCAAACTTTAATTTTTGCTACTCAAAAATTATTACATGTTTCCTGGTCCGAAAGCTCTAATAACCAATCCAACACCAGTTGCTACAAGAGCTAAAGAGAAGAAACCTACAATAAGATTTGTAGTTGTTGCAGCAAACCCAGTTAAATTAGCTACCGCAGTGCTAACCATATCATTTAATGGACTTAAGAATGCTACACCAATAAGCAATGTTACAAATCCGTAAATTAAATCTTTAATCATTTTTCTACTCCTTAGACAAAAATAACAAAAATTTTATTATAAACTTTATGAATAAATGTTTAATAATGTTTAATTTTTTGCATTATGTGTGATTAATTGGATTATACGAACTTTTTATGTGTGATTAATTGGATTATACGAACTTTTTATGTGTGATTAATTGGATTATACGAACTTTTTATGTGTGATTTTGCAAAAAACCCCAAAAT
>Ga0190330_1000044_pt1 | contig 28918 bp, 27 predicted proteins | sample 48720434_MG_FD_161654 | JGI IMG/M metagenome (GOLD analysis project Ga0190330, IMG submission 161654) | Hydrothermal vent sediment bacterial communities from Southern Trench, Guaymas Basin, Mexico - 4872-04-3-4_MG | ecosystem: Environmental > Aquatic > Marine > Hydrothermal vents > Sediment ...
CTTATTCTCTAAGTCCAAGATATCTTTCTTCATCTGGATTAAGATTTCCAGCAAAGGCATCTTCAAATGCTTGTTTAATATATTCAACTTTAATATCTCTGCCACCAAGACCATAAACGTAGCTTCCTATTAATGGTTTATTTTCTACATTGAATAATGCACTCTTAACAGCTTCATATAAAGGAGCCTCAGCACCAAATGAAGCGGATCTATCAAGAACAACGACGGCTTTACGTCCATTTAGAACTTCTTGAAGTTCCTTTTTGAGGAATGGTCTGAAAACCCATGGTTTTACAAGACCAACTTTATGTCCCTGTTCTCTCAATAAATCCACGGTGTATTTTATTGTTCCTGCGGTAGAACCAAGGGCTATCATTATATATTCAGCATCATCAACCATGTATTTATCAAAGATATTATATCTTCTTCCTGAAATTTTTTCGAATTCATCTACAATTTCTTTATAAACTCTTTCAACATGTTTCATCGCTTCTATTTGCTGCCTTTTGTGTTCAAAATAATAATCATAAAGATCTAATGGACCATATGTAACTGGATTATCAACATCTAATAAAGGATATTTTACCTTAGGTTCTCCAATAAATTTCTTAACAACTTCATCGTCTAAAAAGTCAACTACTTCAACGCCATGTGAAATAATAAAGCCATCAAAATTAATCATAACAGGCAATCTTACATCTTCATGTTCTCCAAGTCTAAGAGCAATTAACGTGAGATCGTATGCTTCCTGAGCATTTTCTGCCCAGAGTTGAATCCATCCTGAATCCCTTTCTGCCATAGCATCACTGTGATCACAGTGAATATTAATTGGTCCTGAAAGCGCCCTGTTTGCAACTGGCATTACAATTGGTAATCTTGAAGATGCTGCTATATAAACTATTTCATGCATTAAAGCCAAACCATTTGCCGCAGTTGCGGTCATGGCTCTAGCTCCTGCTGCAGCTGCACCAACAACTGCACTCATTGCACTGTGTTCACTTTCGACGGGAATCATTTCAGTGTCTACAACTCCATCTGCAACGTATTGAGCAAAGTATTCTACAACAGGTGTTTGTGGAGTAATTGGATAAGCTGCCACAACATCCGGATTTATTTGACGCATAGCATTTGCTATTGCTTGTGCACCAGTAACCGCCTGTCTATTTTTTACCTCTGGCACGTCACACACCTCCTCATTCCTGAAATTCCGTTTCAGGTTTCATTACAATTGCACGTTTTTCTTCAGGTAATTTATCATTTGTTTTTGGACATACATTAACACAAAGACCGCAACCTTTACAATAATAGTAATTAAATCCTTTCATCTTCGGTTTTCCATCTACAACTTCTATTTCAACTGCCTGATCAGGACAATAAAGCCAACAGAACATACAGTTAATACAGTTTTCGGCTTGATATATGGGTCTAATTACTCTCCAAGTACCTGTTTGATATTCTTTTGCTGTTGCAGGCTTATCTATCACGCCACCTATTGGAAGTTCTCTCCAATTTTTGAGTTCAGCCATTGCATTTCACCTCCTCAAAGCCTCGGCGTAAAGCTCTAACGTTTGCTTCGACTACTTCTTCAGAGAATTTCTTTCCAAATATTTTTCTTATTCTTTCTTCTACGCTTTCAAGGGTTATAACACCAGTAACTTTCGCAATAGCCCCCAACATAACGGTGTTAGGGATTCCTCTTTTGATTTCTTCAAGAGCAATATCAGTTGCTGGAATTACACATACTTTTCCCTTCACACCTAATTTTGTTCTAACAAAATCAACATCTTTTGTTGTATTAACAATGAAAATAGTTTCATCTCTAACACCAGCAACTAGGTCTGGATTTCCTAACATGGTATCATCAATAACAATCACTACATCCGGATTTTCAACTGAACTGTGAACAAGAATTGGGACATCAGCAATTCGGTTAAAGGCTTTCATGGGAGCTCCTGTTCTTTCAGCACCATATTCAGGAAAAGATTGAACATACTTTCCCATTTCAAGCGCGGCTTCGGCAAGCATCTGCGATGCACTTTTTGCGCCTTGCCCCGCTCTTGCATGCCATCTGAATTCAAAATATTTTGCGGGCACTTTTATCCCTCCTCACTAAAATTTTGTTTCAGACTTTCAAATACATTGTATAATCAATATCTTGGAATATATCATCAGTTTTTTCAAAATGTGAAAGTCTTCTCATATCAATTTTACCACTAATAACCATTTCATACAATTCTAAAAAACGTTTCACATGTGTTTTAGTTCTGTTAACAGCGTATTCCACACTGGTGTTTGTTGTCATTATAAACGCCCAATCACTTGATTGCGCAAGCAGTAATTCCCTTGCCATTTGGTTTAAAGCTCTTTTAATTTTTGATGGAGTTTCTTCCGGACTGGGATATTTTTTAGCAGCTTCAGTCATTTTTTCTACCATTTCATGAAGGTGGAGATAAATCCAATCATTTGTTCCATTCAACCAAACTTCGTTATACCCATTTGCACCCCAGGTAGACGCAGCAGGAGTTACAATTTGAACTTTTTCAATTTTATCCACTATATCTGAGGCCTTAATTGTTCTAATAAGTTTACTTTCACTTGAATATCTCATAAACTCTTCAAGAAAAATAGGACCTTCATACCACCAGTGGCCGAAAAGTTCAGCATCAAAAGGTGCTACTATTACAGGTTCAAGTCCTTCAAATAAATTCAACAAACCAGATGTTTGGGCTTCTTTTTTCTTAAGAAAATCTAATGCATGCTGTTTGGCAGCCTCCTTTGCTTCATCTATATCATAAAAATCCTTTTCATTCAACGGAACGTTTTTAGAAGTAATTTTGTGATATTTAATTCCTGTATTTGTTCTTACACCACTTGGATCTATAAAAGGTTTGATATATTCAAACTCTCTATCAAAACCAATATCCCTATAAAATTCACGGTACCTACCATCACCAGGATAACCAATATCAGCATTCCATACCTGTTCACTACTTTCTGGATCTCTTGCAAAAACAAAAACATTATTTGGAGTAACTACAGGCCGATATACACCATATCTTGGTCTTTCATCCGCATACCAGAATCCATGAGAATCAACAAAGAAAAATTCTAAACCGTACTCTGCTAAATATTTGTCTAACCCAGGAAAATACGCACATTCAGCAAGCCAAATCCCACGAGGTTTAATGCCCATATGTTTTTCGTATGTTTTAACTCCTTGTTCTATTTGAGCTCTAATTGCCTGTGGATACTGCTCCATGAAAGGTAAAAAACCGTGAGTAGCATTACATGTTATAACATCTAGATAACCTTTTTCCAAATATTCTTTAAATCCTTTTAAAATATTCCCACCATATACATCTTTGAAAATGTATAAAATTTCTTTGAAATCATTGTAATAAAATTTTGCCATTTTGTGTTTTCGGGGATTTTCTTTCTGAGTCCTATTAACTTCTTTTTCTGCAAGTTCTATCATTTTTTTCATTCTTTTAATATATTTTTGCTGAAGATCTTCATTTGCGAGCATTTCCATCAAAGGAGGAGTAATTGACATCGTAAGATTGAACTTTTTATTTTCTTCTTCAAGTCTTTTAAACATCCTCAATAAGGGAATATATGTTTCAGTAATTGCTTCAAATAGCCAATTTTCTTCTAGAAAAAAATCGTACTGCGGATGATGAATAAAAGGTAAATGTGCGTGAAGCATAAATACAATATTTCCTTTCGGCATTTTATATCCCCCTTCCACTTCTAAAAATACTAACTAATTGCCAGTCTAAAGAATGTCCAGATAACGCTTTCGATATTTCCTTTTCAAATCCAAAAACGGAACCTGCAATTCTTTCAACTTCTCTTATGACAGGACCATCAGATGGGGTAACAATTTTTCTCTTCTTTCTTATATCCATCCATCTTTCCCTAGTACTCTGACTAGGCGAATTTGAAGGGGTTCTACAAACATTGGACTTTAAAAGAGACACAAATCTTCCATCTTTTGTGACATATCCTAGTTCAGCTAAATAATCTGCATTGGGCATGGGAACATTAAAATAGTAATTTTTTTGAAGGTTAAGATTTATAGGAATCTCAAAAGTTCTATGGGCATTATTTCCGTTAAATTGGATAAATGTAACATCATAAATTCTCAAAAAAACCCTCGTACCTTCAGGAAAATTTTCTAATATTTCTCTTGTACTTTTGGAAAAATCCCAATATGCATGAATCCAGTTTGGATTAACGGGCATAAGAATTAGCTTATCTTTTTCGTAGGTTTGCGGGATTTCTGGGGTTGATTCTCCTGAGGGTCTTAGTCTTTCTTGAGAAGGCTTTGAGGTGGATGAAGCTGATGAGGCTGTTGATTCGTTCTGTAATTTCTCAAGTTTTTCAAGTTTCTTAATATAATTTTTAAACAACTTTACTACCTCTCTTTTTTTCATCATTCGCTTTACTTTTAATCCCAAATCTTTTGCTTTGGATTTTAATTCTTGAATCGTCGGGCCAGTTTCCAACCATTTCTTTAATTTTTCATAATTTCGCTCTCCTGACATATTACCCCCCCTTTTTCAAAATATTTTCCCTCAAAATTATTGTATCATAATAATATCTTGTTGTAAACAGTTGAAAGGAAGAGTAATAACGAAAAAAATATTTTTATTTACCAATATATTTCTAATATTGCAGTCTTATATTAAAAAATTCAAATTAGCAATTAAAGTTTTGGCAGTTGGAGTATTTGCAACCCCACCTTCTCCAGTCTCACGTAAACTTTGCGGTAACTGGCTTCCAACTCTTCTCATGGCATTAACAACCTCATCAAACGGAATGAGGCTTTTTATACCACTTAGTGCCATCTCTGCTGAAGAAATGGCTATATTTACTAGATTTCCATTTCTTTTAACACACGGAACTTCAACAAAGCCTCCAACTGGGTCACATACTAAACCCATAACAGATTTTAAAACTAAAGCAGCAGCATTTCCTACTTTTTCAGAATCTTTTGAAAAATAATAAGTAAGTGCACCAGCCCCCATAGCTGCTGCAGTACCTATTTCCGCTTGACACCCACCAGCTGCACCTGAAATAGTTGCTTTGTCGGCAATTACCTTCCCAATTCCTCCTGCAACGATAAAAGAATTTAACAATTCTTCAAAACTAGGAGAAAAAATTTCATATAATGCATAGAAAACTCCAGGAATAACCCCTGAAGAACCTGCAGTAGGACAAGCAACTATTCTTCCCATGCTTGCATTACTTTCAGCAATTGAAAGTGCTGTAACAGTAGCAATATAATTAAATTCGCTGAGAAATTTTGCTTTATAATTTTTTAATTTAAATGCATTATCTCCTGTAAATCCAGTTAATGTTTTTTGAGTCTTACCATATTGATTTTTTGCTTCTTCCAGTATTACTTCAAGCATTTCTGATAATTTTTTTCTTAAAACTTGAGGAGCTTCTCCAGTATCAAACATTTCAAGATTCAAAATAACCTCATGTAAAGGTAAAGACTTTGACATTTCCATAACATCCTTCCACAAATACACTAAGTATCCCTCCTGATAAAATAACATTCATAAACATAAGGGGATTTTTTAATTTCTTCTATATTTTCTATTGGTTCATCAAGTTCAATAATTGTTATTGCTTTTTCCTGAAGTAAATTAATTCTTCTTAGATAAAGATTAGCAACATTTACTTTTATAACATCTAAAATACTTTTTAATGCACTAGGGGCATCTTTATTAACAATCACTAAAGTATCGTAATCCCATGAAAGTTCGCAAGAAACAGAATCGATAAAAGTAATTTTAATATCTCCTCCTCCAATTGAAGAACCTTCAATTTCATGGGGAATCCCATCTTTAAAAACTTTAATTCTTACAGTATTAGGGTGTACATCACCCAAATCTTCAACAATAAAACTATACTTTAATTCTTTGCTCTTAGCAATATCATATGCATTTTTAATATTTGGATCATCCTGTTTAAGACCCAAAATACCAGCAAGTAAGGCTCTGTCTGTACCATGTCCTCTATGTGTTTTTGAAAAAGATTCATGCAGAATAAATGTAACTTCATTCGGTATACCACCTATCAATTTATAAACAAATCGGGCAATTCTCAATGCTCCTAATGTGTGTGAACTTGATGGACCTACCATAACAGGACCAACCACTTTTAATAAATTCATTACCTCACTCCTTACCTGAAATCTTTTTGATGTCATCTTGATTTTACCACGTAATATGCTAAAATATAAGAGGAATTTGGGAGGTCGTCTAATGGCAGGACTGCGGACTCTGGATCCGCCAGTGGTGGTTCGAATCCACCCCTCCCAGCCAAAATAAAAGGGGCCCTAGGGCCCCTTTTATTTTAAAAATATAGGTCTATCGATTTCCAAATGTTCACCACCATTTTTTTTGCCTCTAATTAAAACTAATTCTGCTTTTTTACCATAAGCTATACACATTTGCTGGGGCATTAGCTTATTCTTTACTAACAATGAGATAAAACTAGGCAAAACATACGGTGAAACAACACAAACAAAAGTACCTTTGTTTTTTAAAAGGAAAAATGATGCTTTAATGAACTTTTCTAGCAAAGAAAAATTTCCTTTTCTGCTTATTTTCCTAAAATGGTTGGGACTATCAGATGAAAAATGATACGGTGGATTAAAAACAACCATATCGAAACTTTCAGGTAAAAGATATTTTTTTACATCCCCTACATCCATATTCAAAAATTCCACATCTAAACCATCATTTAACTTCTTTGATTTAATAGCATTTTCATAAAAAACTCTTTCCTTTTCTATTCCAACTACTTTTAAATTATACAGCTTCGATAATCCTAAAGAAACAAAACCAGTTCCACTTCCCAGTTCACAAGCTTTTTTTATATCCGAAGTTGGCATTGAATACCACAAAAGTAAGACCGACGCATGCGTCGGTTTGTGACCTTCAATATCAATGACTTTAATTTCTTTTCCCAAATTTTTATCAAAAGGCGGAAACTTTATCATAATTAGCTTTTCATGTTAACGACAATTTGTGTAAATGGAATTTCAACGCCATTTTCATCAAAAATTTTCTTAATTCTCATTGCTAAAGCATTAACAGCATCAAAATATGTGCTTCTTTCAACCCAAAAGTACACTGTAAAATCAATAGAACTTGATCCGAATTGTTTAAATGCAATAAAATTACTAACTCCTTCTTTTACAACAAGCGGTTCCTCCTCAATTGCTTGCTGTAAAAGCTTAATAACTGTTTCTAAATCAGAATCGTAAGAAACTCCAACATCCATAGTTACTCTTCGAACAGGACCAGGCCAAAATTTTGTTACTGTACCACTCCATACAGTTTTATTTGGTATTAGAACAAGCTTTCCATCAAATGTTCTTAAATAGCTATGATTGATTCTAATTTCATTTACAACACCTGATATTCCATTTACATCTACTACTTCTCCCTCAAACAATTTTCTGGTTGTCATTACAAGTAATCCTGAAACAAAATTGGCAAGGGGTTCTTGAAGTGCAAGACCTACAACTATACCTGAAATTCCCAAACCAGTTATATATGGAAGCAAATCAACGTTCCAAATACTCAACAAAATCAATATTACAAAAACTGCTACAATGATACCTATAAAAAATTGTACAGTTTTTGGAGCTTTTAAATCCTTTCCAAAAGCTTTTAGCGATTTTTGAATTATTTTAACAACATATTTATAAATAATATAACCTACAATTATTGTAATCACAGATAAAAGAAGCTCATCCCAAGAATTTAAAAACCACTCTTTCATATAATCACTCCTTTAAAAATCTATAATCAAGTTTCATTGCATTTCTTACTTTTTCCATGGTTTTTTGAGCAACTTCTCTAGCTTTTCTATTACCTTCAACAATTACATCTTTTACATAGTCCTCTGTTAAACTGTTATATCTATTCCATATGGGTTCAAGCTTTTCTTTCATATTTTTGAGAAGTAACCTTTTACAATCAACACATCCAATTTTTGCATTTGTACAGCCATCTTTTACCCATTCGGCATCTTCCTGTGAAATCCCAAAAGCCTTATGATAATCCCAAACTGGGCATTTTTCAGGATTACCTGGATCTGTTCTTCTCTTTCTGGCTGGATCAGTAATCATAGGCATAACCATTTTCTTTAATTCATTTTCATTGGTAATCAAAGATATTGTGTTCCCATAGCTTTTACTCATTTTTCTTCCATCCGTTCCAAGTAATTTTGGAACTTTTGATAACACAGGTTCTGGTTCTGGAAAAACTTCCTCGTATAAATAATTAAACCTTCTAGCTATTTCTCTTGTAAGTTCTATGTGGTATACCTGATCTTCTCCAACAGGTACTCCTTCTGCAAAATAAATAAGAATATCAGCTGCTTGAAGAACGGGATAAATTAAAAAACCGGCATTTGATAGATCTCTTTCGCTAAGTTGTTGCTTTAATTCTTTATAAGTTGGAACCCTTTCTAATCTTGAAACAGAAACAAACATTGAAAAAAGAAGAGTCAATTCAGCATGTTCTTTAATTTCAGATTGAATAAAAATTGTGGATTTCTCAGGATCAATGCCAACTGCCAAATAAGATTTAACTAACTCAATTGAATTTTTAACAATTTCTTGAGTTTCATTATAATGCGTTGTCAAGGCATGCCAGTCAGCAACAAAATAAAAACATTCATTTCCCTTTTCTTGCAAATCAACCCAAGATTGTAAAGCTCCAAAAAGGTGTCCAATATGTAAACTCCCTGTTGGCCTCATTCCGCTGAGTATTCTCAAGTACTTTCCCTCCCTATTTTTTTCTATTCTTTCCATTTAATTTCTCATAAGTCTTTTTTAATTCCAATCCTACATAATAATTTACGGTTCCTCTGGGATAAGTTCCTTTGGATGTTAACTTACCTGCTGGTTTATCCATTAAAATCTCAATTGCTTCATCAACTGTTTTGACCGTCCAGATATTAAACATACCATTTTTTATATCTTTCAATATTTCCTTATTTAAAACCAAATTTTTTAAATTGGTTTCTGGAATAACAACTCCATGTGATCCATCCAATCCTCTAAACTTGCAAAGTCTATAAAAACCTTCCACCTTTTCATTAACTCCTCCAATAGGTTGAACAAGTCCATGTTGATTAATAGAGCCAGTGACGGCTATTGATTGATTTATAGGAACTTTCGAAATTGCCGAAATAATCGCCAAGGTTTCAGCAAGCGATGCACTATCACCTTCAACTACACCGTATACCTGCTCAAAACTTATTGATACACCCATTGAAAAAGGTACTTCTTTTGAATACTTGCTTCCTAAATATCCAATAAGTGTTAAAACTGCTTTACTATGAATATTACCGCTCAAATCTGATTCTCTTTGGATATCTATAATTCCAATATTACCTGCATACGTTTTTGCAGTTATTTTCACGGGATGGCCAAAGGCAAAATCTCCCAGATGTATTACTGTTAGTCCATTGATCTGACCAACCTGTTTACCAGATGTTTCAACCATTATTTCATAATTCTTGAGTGCCTCATCATACTTTTCTCTAAAAAGTTTCATCCGGTTTTCATTTTCTTTGATTGCCTTTTCAATGTCAACAACATCAACCATATCTGATTTTCTTTGAGTTGAATAATAATCTGCCTCCATTATTAGATTGGCAATTTTTCCCATTTTCATAGATAGTTTTTCTCTATTTTCTGCCAATCTCATTGAATACCATACAACTTTTTTCAATGCTTTTGAATTAAGAGGTTTTAAATTGTTATTTTCAACTACATTTGAAATGAAAGAATAATATTGTTTTACGTTTTCTAAATTTGCTTCTATCTCCCAATCAAATTCTACTTTAACCTTAAATAACTTTTGGAAATCTTCGTCATACTCGTATAAAAGATAATATAAATCAGGTGTACCAATCAATATTACTTTCAAACCTACATCAACAGGTTCGGGTTTCAGAGAAATTGTTGGATTTATACCATGTATTGAATCAAGATTTTCTATTACAATTTTTTCAGTTAAAAGAGTTTTTTTCAATTTATCCCACACATAGGGGTTTTTTAAAATATCTTCTGCATTCAAAATTAGATATCCACCATTTGCCTTGTGAATAGCTCCGCCTCTAATCATTGTAAAATCAGTATATGAAACTCCCATTTTCGAAACATATTCAACTTTACCAAATAAATTTGGATAAGTTGGATTTGTTTCGAATACAACAGGAGCACCTTCTATTTCAGAATTATCTACTAACAAATTAACAGTTAAAATATGCTTCAAATAAATTTTTGCTTCTTCAAAATTTTTTAATTTATTACTATTTTTAATAACATGATCCTTTAATTGTTGGAAGTGTTCCAGTAATTTCTCACTAAATGAAAATTCATTCTTCAACTCTTCAAACAAAGGCTCAACAGCAAATAAAATTGCATACTTATCCAAGTCATTAAATTTCTCAGCATATTCTGCATCAATTTTTCTTAATTGATGAATTACTCCTGAAATCAAATGTTCTACTTTTTTAGAACTCTCTTCGTATGTATTTTTCAAATCTTCAGGTAGGTTTTCGAATTGCTCTTGTGTCATCGGCTTACCATCAAGAGCAGGAAAATAAACAATCCCTGTTGGAGTTAATTTAACAATGAAACCAAGCTTCAGTGTTTTTTTAGATAAATCTTTTAAAATACTTTCCTTTGCCTCTTTATATTCACTTTCAATTTCTTTTCTTTTTTCTTCATACTCTTCACTTTCAAAGGTTCTCTGAACTTTTATAATCAACTTTTCTGAAACTTTTTCTAATTTTTCTCTCAGAAGTTTCCCTAAACCTGCAGGAAGTAAAATCGCTTTAGCAGAATAGGGGTTTTCAAGATCAACTAGATAAGCTAAATCACTTTGTTTTTCTTTTCTCTTTGCAAAAGAATGTACAAATGATTCCACAAAAGATCTTCTACCAGTACCACTGGGGCCAACTACAAAAACATTATAACCTTTCTTTTCCATTGAAAGTCCAAAATTTATAGCTTTGAATGCATTCTCCTGACCTATAAATGTCTCACACGGACTTATATTTTTAGTTGTATCTACTTTTGGAAAAATCTTATTTGATATAATTAAATCTTTATAACCTAATTTCCTCATATTCTACACCTCTTGAAACAAATTCATAATCAGCATCATCCAAAGTAATGCCATAAACAGCACTCCCACTACCAGTCATGGAAGCTACAATACACTCTTTTTTCAATTTTTTTATTCCTGAAACAATATCTGACCTTATAGGAAGAATTACTTTTTCAAAAATATTATAAGTGCAATTTTGAATGTTTTTTATGTCACGCAAATGGTAAGCCTCATATAACTTGTACACATTACATTTTGCTTTTCCAAACAAAGAAGGTTTCAACATTTCATATGCGCTTTTTGTTGAAATACCTTTATTGAAAGTTAAAATTTTTACATTATATCCCTTAATTGGAAGTAATTTTTCAATAATTTGCCCCTTTCCCTTTACTAATGCAGTACCACCTTCCAAAAAAAAAGGAACATCACTGCCTATTTCAGCAGCTAGTAATAACAAATTCTTTTTGGGAATATTAAATTCATCGCTAAGAAATTTTAAAAAGGCAGCAGCATCCGAACTACCTCCGCCTAAACCCGCTTCGATTGGTATATTCTTCTCAATTTCAACTTTGAAACCGCAATTGGGGGTTTTAACTTTTTTCACGAAAACATCCCAAACCTTGTACAGAATATTTTCAGGTAAATTAACATTGGATGTTATTTCGATTCCTCTTTCAATTTTTGTAATAATCAATCTGTCATACAAAGAAATGTTCTGGAAAAGAGAGATTATTTCATGATATCCATCTTCTCTTTTTCTTAAAACATCAAGGAAAAGATTTATTTTTGCATATGCCCTAAGTACTCTACTACCGCTTTGCTCCATCCTTCCATCTCCTCTAAATAATCAAAAGGAGAGTCAGTAAAAATCTCCTGAAACTTGTCTTTTTCAACTAAACCATTGTACTTTACATCAGCAATATAACACAATCCGACATGAACTCTACTCACAGGAGTATCAATGACATTTATCACACCCAAATACTTTAAGCTTTTTATTTCAACATCAACCTCTTCATTAACTTCTCTCTCTAATCCAATGTAGAAAGCCTCCAAAGGGTTTTGCGAATCATTTATGTTCACATGTCCACCAACACCTATTGCTATTTTATTGTGAAGCCTCTCTTCACCTTGAGCTGTTGTTCTTTTGAAAAGCAAAAATTTTTCGTTTTCTCTCAAAAGAATGTAGGGGATAACCTGCCTTTTGGATTCATCAAATTCAGCCTTTTCTCTGTCAACAAAAAAGCCTTTTTCTTTTATTAAATTAATTATATCATATTCAGGCACCTCAACTAGTCCTACTTTTCCCTCACAAATTTTCTCTACATCAGCAGCAGGAATAACTAAGACTTTTTCTTTTTCATACATACTTTAGCCTCCAATCTTTTCTAAATCTATTTCCAATATATTTTTCGCAATTTCCTTATCAATCTCAGATGAAATTACCCCGATAGCAGCAAATATATAATATTTGTCTCTGAAAATCTTTACTTCTTCTTGAGGAAGTAGCTCCATCGGGTGAAGTTTTGAAAGGTGATTAATTGAACTTAAAACATCCTTGGCATATTTTGATCTACTTAAAAAACCACCAGTACCAAATAAATATTTTACTGCTGTTAAATCTTTCCCTTCAGCAATCAATTTTCTTCCAAGCGGGGTATATAAGTGTTTTTTTATTCCAACATGTCTTCTAATTCCTTGTTGAAAACAAAATAAAGCTAATCTTGAAATAAAATACTCATCTCTTTCTGTCTTTGGATAAGGAGAAATCCTTTTAACAAGTTCATCAAAATCCGAAAATTCTTTTCGAAGAGTCTCCTCACCAATCATTTCAATTACAGTGTGAGCATTAACAAATAAACCTAAATCACCTTCGACAGTTCTCTTTGCAATAGGCTCAGGAGAAATCATAATTTCCTGTATCTCACCACTTCCTTGAGTAACAGAATCAACATCAGTGGTAGCACCACCAATATCAACTGTAATGACATCTTCAAATATCTCGGAAAGCAATTCCGTAGTCTTCATAACGGCACCTGGTGTTGAGTGTACTTTATAATCAACAATATCATAAATTTTTTTCATTCCCGGAGCTTTAGTAATGTGTTCAGCAAAAACTTCTTTAATAATATTTCTCGTTGGTTCAACATTTAATTCGTCAATTTTTGGATATACATTTTCCGTAATGAATACTTTTTTACCAGCACTGGTTAAAATAAATTCTACCTGTTCTGCTGCTGCAACATTTCCGGCAAAAATAATTGGAACATCTAAATCTAACTTAGCAAGTAATTTTGCATTATGAATTACTGTTTCTTTTTCCCCGTAGTCAACTCCTCCGGCCAAAAGAATTAATTTTGGGGAAATTTCTTTAATTTTATGTAATTGAAATTCATCCATTTTTCCAGCTGTAACATATTTTATTACCGCGCCGGCACCTAAAGCTGCTTCTTTTGCAGCCCTCACTGTCATATCGTACACAAGTCCATGAACAGTCATTTTCAAACCACCAGCTGCACTACTGGAAGCTGCAAACTTATCCCAAGTTAGATTTTCTACTCCCAATTTTTCTTTCAATTTCTTTATTGCATTTTCAATCCCAATAGTTACATCGCCTTCACTAACGGTAGTCCAATGTTCTCCTTGAACAGGTATTTTAATATTACTTCCTAATCCATCAAAAGCCGTTACTACGGTAGTAGTTGAACCAATTTCTGCAAATAATAAATCAACTTTCAAAAAAATCACCCCCATATGATTTTATCATGAATTGAATTTTATCAAAAAATATTTTTCTTGCATTATCAATACATTATAGAGTATAATTTTAAAAGAGGGGGTGTAAAGATGAAAATCACATTTTTAGGACATGCCGTTTTCCTTATTGAAAACAAAAAAAACATTATTATTGATCCTTTTATTTCTGGAAATCCAGCTTATCCAAGTGGTTTTGCATTACCAAAAATAGACTACATTCTTGTAACTCATGGACATGGAGACCATATTGGAAACACAGTTGAACTTTCTGAAAAGTTTGATGCTACTGTTATTTCTAATTTTGAAATATGCAATTATCTTAAAACAAAAGGGGTTAAAAAAATACATCCAATGCATATAGGTGGTTCCAAAGAGTTTGAGTTTGGAAAATTAAAAATGACCCCAGCTCTTCATGGTTCTGGAATTATAGAAAATAATGAGATAATATACGGTGGAACTCCTGGAGGATTTTTGATTTCTTCAGAAAAAACTATATATCACGCAGGAGATACTGGTTTAACAAAAGATATGGAACTATTACAATTACAAGACGTAGATGTGGCAATATTGCCCATTGGCGGTAATTTCGTTATGGACGTTGATGATGCAGTTAAAGCTGCAGAAATGATTAAACCTAAAATTGTTATTCCTATGCATTACAACACCTGGGATGTCATCAATGCTGATGATAAAAAATTTAAAATGCTAATTGAAAAATTAGGCATTAAATGTGTAATTCTAAAACCAGGAGAATCGTTGGAGGTATAAATGAAAAAAATAACTGTATTAATTTTAATTTTAATTTGCGTATTTTCATTCTCTTTAAATATTCCAAAATTCGTTGGAATTAATGATAGTTGTTTTGAATTTGATGGTTTAAAAGCGTTTTTCGATGGCCTCGAAATTCCCAATAATGTAATCAATGGGCTTGATTTTGAAGAAGGGGCTCATTCTTTGAGGTTACTCGGCCAATACGAGGAATTTATCTTTAAAATTACAATTGATACTATCCCCCCATCAAATACAATTTTCACTTTGAAAGATCCAGATTTAGCAATTTTTGATGATGAAAATGAAGTTATTCAAGTTAACCTTGATTCAAGAACAAATTTTTTTGAAAAATCTTTGAAAAAGAATTTTCAAAGGTTAGATAATACTCCAGTTGTTGCTTGTAGTAAAGACGAAGCTGGAAACTTAGGTGGCTTTGTTTATATTAAGCCTAGTGTTAGTAACATTACACCTATTGATTCTCAAACACCCATTGGTGGAATTAATAACAAAATGATTTTATTATCTTCAAAATCTCCGTACAAAGCTATTGGTAAGATTATTATTCCAGAACAATCAACTTTGTTCTTTGAACCGGGTGTAGAATTAAAAACTGTTGGAACTGTTCAGATTTTTGTTAAAGGTAATTTATTCATTCCACAAGGCTCCATTATTTCAGGAAAAATTGATATTTCCTTACAACAAAATGGAACGATTTATTTAAATTCTACATTTATTAATGGCAAGATCAGTTCTGATAGTGGAAAACTTATTTTTATTGAAAATTCTAAACAAAATAATATCGATATCAAAAAAACGAATGTTGTAATTATTAAAAATTCTACAATTGAAACTATTTCTACTCGATTTTCACCACTGGTAGTTATTGAAAATTCTACGATCACAAACATGAATGTATCAAGTTCAAGGCTTGTTATTATAAACAATTCAAATATAAAAAATCTTTCAGTTGATGGTTTTTCAAATGTAAATGCATATAATTTAACTTCGTATTCTTTAAATATTGAAAATCTTACTAGTATAAAGCTTGTCGACTCAGGTATATTAAATGCCAGCATAGATAAAATTTCTTATCTTCGTTCAAAAAACACATTATTTGAAAATCTGTCGCTTTCAAATTTTTCGAATGCAAAAATTTACAAATCTTCTATTCATAAATTAACCTTGTTTAAATCAAAATTTTCTAAAAGATTTTCCACTTATATAGATATTCAAAAAGATAATTCTTCCATCATAGAAGATTACTAGAAGAGGAGTGAAAAAAAGATGGATTGTGTATTTTGTAAAATAATAAACAATGAAATCCCTTCTGAAAAATTGTATGAAGATGAGGATTTTATTATAATTAAAGATATAAACCCGGTAGCTCCTGTCCATCTTCTTCTTATTTATAAAAAACATGTTCCAACCATAAATGACCTGTGTGAAGACGACAGAAGAAGATTTTGGAAAGTATTTGAAATTATCAAGAATATTTCTCAAAAACTTGGTTTTGATGAATACAGATTGGTTGTAAATAACGGAGCAACAGCAGGCCAAGAAATCCCGCACATCCACTTTCACATTATTTCTGGAAGAAAGCTTGGAAAAATTGGTTAGGAGGCGAAAAACATTAAAGCAATTGTTTATTTACCAGTAAAACCAGAAATAGCAAAAAAACAAAATTTACCTGCAAAACTTCCTGTATTAGTGGAAGATCTACCACTTATAACTGAAATGGATAAAATTCCATTAGAAATTATTATAAGAGGTCTTGAAGCACAGTATGAAATCGAAAAAAATGACTATTGGAAAAGCTATTTAGTTTACTTTTATTATGAAGCATTCAAGAAAAATTTGAATGAGAATAAACTAGAACAAGCTAAAGAATTTCTTGAAAAAACTAAAAATCTAATGTACGATTATAGATATCATTTTTATTATGGCCTTTTATTTTCCAAACTTTCTGATTATGATAACGCTGAAATTGAGTTGAAACGTGCTATTTCAATGAATCCAAAGTTTTATCTTGGTTATTATGAACTTGGAAATATTCTTTATTTAAAAAAAGAATATGATGAAGCAATTGAGATGTATATGAAATCATTTGAACTAAATAAAGAATTTTCACTTCCGCTTTTAAAAATTGGTGATGTATACTTTGAAAGTAATCAATTTAAAGACGCTGAAATTGCATATAAATCAGCTTTAAAAATTGAAAAATTACCAGAAATATACCTAAGACTAGGTGTTTTGTACAATACAAGATATCAATTTGAAAAAGCTGAAAAAACCTTTAGAGAAGGTTTATCTTTAGATTATAAGCCTGAAATTGCATATAATTTATCTTATACTCTAACAAGGTTAGGAAAACATTTTCAAGCTCTTCAACTTCTAAAAGAACTCGCTAATAATTATCCCACTTCTGAAGTATATAATGAGCTTGGTCTTTTACAAAAACATTTAGGCTTTTACGAAGAAGCTGAGGAAAATTTGAAACTTGCTGGAGAACAATTTAAAGAAAATTATTTAAAAGTTAAATTATTTACAAAAGGTTTAAAACAAGAACTTATTGAAGAACTTAAAAATTTTGATCCAGAATATTCCGAATTTTTGAAAAGCATTACTGAAAAAAAAGAAGAAATAGAGGAAAAATTAGAGAAAATAAAATTTCCTTTTGAAAAGGAATTAAACATTATATTTGATACTACAGATGATGACGGAGAAGTAATTTTAGATGAATTTATGGACAAACTTAAAATAAAAGAAATTGGTGAAAAAAAAGAAAAATTTTTAGAATACATCCCATACATTATCTCAAGTATGTACATTGCAGGTGCTGATCCAATTTTAATTGAAAAAAATGCAATCAAAACAACTATTTCTCTTTTTGGAGATGGTGAAGGTCTTGCTCTTGCTAAAACATTAATTACTTTTTATCAGTCCTTTATATTCACTAACGAACCTGTAGATTTCGTACTTGAAAAAACCTTGGAAATAATTTCTGAATTTCATTATCCACTTTCAAAACAAATTGCCAACTTACTTGAAAATGAAAAAACTTCACTGGATGATTTTATTGAAAACTTCCAAATAGCAGATAGTATTTCTGATTTTATTCTCCAGCTCTTTGAATTGTTTAGCTATAACCCTTATATTGAAGAAATAAAAGATATTCCTGAAAAATCCCTCAGAAATTTTTCAAAATTATTACTTAGTATTTAATATTTTTGTTTTTTGAAACACGCATTTTATAAGGATTTTGTTTCGATGTTAAAATTAAATTTATTTAACTTTCTTTCTTGACACTAATTTTTTATTGTGGTATTATTTTTTCTGTATAGTAAATTGGGGAGGTGTTAATATGGCAGATGTTGAAAAAATCAGAGAACTTATTGCCGATCAACTTGGAGTAGATATCTCCGAAGTTACCGATGAAAAAAATTTAACTGATGATTTAGGTGCTGATTCTCTAGATATGGTTGATCTTATCATGGCATTTGAAGATGAATTCGGTATTAAAGTTGATGACTCTGATCTTTCAAAAATTAAGACAGTAAAAGATGTTATTGACCTTGTATCCCAAAGGGTATAATAAAAACCTTAAATTCAAAAGATGGCTCATCAGAGCCATCTTTTTTTATTTCTCAAAAAGGGATAAAATAGAAATAGAAAGGAGTTGTTAAAAATGGAAAGAAGACTCGATTTTGAAATAAGACACTTAAAAAGGGCACTTGGGGAAATAATACCTTATTCAATCAAAAATAAAACTCCTATTTTAAAATGGGAGTACTTTGATAAAAAGATTGAAATCCCATTCAGATGGAATGAAACAAAAGTTCCAGCTGTTTTTGAATCAAAAATATTGTTAAACCAAAAAAATCCTACTTACTTATCAGGATGGTTTGGTGGAGAAAGTCTAATAAAAATTGATGAAAAACCTTATGGTGAAATTAATGTTTACCATACCATGATTGATTTAACTCCCTTTTGCGATGGAAAATTTCACAACCTAAAAATTGAAACAATGCCAAGGGGTCTTTTTGGAAAAAAAGAAGAGCCAATATTTAAAGAAGCTTACTTAATTGAGATTGACAAAGAAATTAAAAGCGTAATTACTTTTACCAATAATGTGATTCAACTATGTGAAGAAACAAAAAATAAACCTCTAGTTAAAAGATTAGTTGATTTAACAAATGATTTTCTATATTCATTAAACATCCCCCATTCTACGAGTATCTTCATATCAAAAGTAAAAGAGAATCCAACCATAGAATATGATCTAACAACAACTTGGTCTACCTTGGATTTTTCAACTTCATATGAATTTTCTTTAGCACTAAAAAAAGATATAATAAAAAAATTTTCACATTATAAGAAAGAAGTTGAAAAACTTACTAAAATTTTTCCTAAAATCGGGCAAGTATATTTAGTTGGACATGCACATATTGATTATGCCTGGCTCTGGCCAGTATATGAAACAAAAAGAAAAATAATTAGAACTTTTTCAAATGCTGTTCAATTAGCAAAAAAATACCCATATTTTATATTTGCTCAATCATCTGCACAAATGTATGAAGATATAGAAAAAGATGCACCAGAGATTTTTGAAGAAATTAAAAACCTTGTTAAATCAGGTCAATGGGAACCTGTTGGTGGAATGTGGATAGAATCAGATTGTAATATCCCTGGAATTGAATCCCTTATTAGACAATTTTATTACGGGCAAAAGTATTTTATTCGAAAATTTGGAAAAAAATCCAGAGTTTGCTGGCTTCCGGATGTTTTTGGTTTTTCATGGATCCTACCTCAAATTTTAAAAGAAGCCGATATTGATTATTTTATAACCACTAAATTAAATTGGAACGAAACTAATGAATTCCCATATGATATCTGTATTTGGAAAGGTATAGATGGTAGTGAAGTGCTTTATCATAGTTTTAATAACGACGAAGGTGGATATGGAGGAAACATAACACCTAAAACAGTTTATAGTACATGGAATAATTTTAAACAAAAAGATTTATCTTCTTTTACTATGGTTTCTGTTGGATACGGAGACGGAGGCGGTGGCCCTACAGAAGAAATGTGCGAAAGTTATCCTGTACTTCAAAAACTTCCTGATGTACCAAAAGTTGAATTTTCAAAAATTGAAGATTTTTGTAAAAATTTACAAAAAGAAATATCTGATAAAAATGTACCAGTATGGGATAATGAACTTTACCTTGAACTTCACAGAGGAACATTAACATCTCAAGCAAAAATAAAAAAACTTCATAAGGAAAATGAACTTCTTCTTTTTGAAGCTGAAGTTTTAAATGCTTTATTTGATCTTAATAAGCAAAATCAAATTGATAAACTTTGGAAAAAAATACTTGCATTAGAATTTCACGATATTATAACCGGTTCTTCAATTAAAGAAGTGTACGAAGATGCTGAGAAAGTTTTAAACAAAGTAACCTATTCACTAAACGAAATTATAAATTCCGTTCCTTTATATGAAAAAGAAAAATATTTAACTTTATTTAATCCAGCATCTTTTAAGCAAAAAATAAAATTTATTCTGCCAGAACATTTAAATTTAAAATTCAATGGTAGGCAATTAGATTGTATAAAAACATATGATAACAAATATCTGTACACCTTCAATGAATATATAAACCCATTAAGTTTAATTACACTTGAAGTGGGGGAAAACGTAGATTATTCTTCCTTCTTCAGCTACTCAGATAATGAAATTGAAAATAAATACATAAAAATGAAAATTAACGAAGATGGTACTTTTAATATATATCACAAAACAACTAATAAATGGCTGTTCAAAGACAAAGGAAATATTCTTATGCTTTATAAAGATATTCCTTATTTCTGGGAAAATTGGGACATTGATGTTCATCATACTAAATCAGGTATTCAATTGAAGGCAAATTCTATCGAAGTTGTTGAGACAAACACTCTAAGGAAAGTGATTAAAGTTAAATACAAATATGAAGAAACAGAAATTACACAGTATTATATTATTTGGAATGATTCAGATATTGTAGATATAAAAACCAATATAGACTTTCATCATAGAAGATGTGTATTAAAGGCCATCTTTCCTACAAATATTCTTTCTAGATACGCAAAATTTGATTTAGATGGTGGTTATATTACAAGAGCTACCCATCAAAATACTAATTTTGAAAAAGCAAGATTTGAAGTTCCCGGCCATAGATGGGTTAATCTCTCACAATATGATTTTGGGATCTCCATACTAAACAACGGCAAATATGGTCATAGCGTGATAAACTCAACAATTGGATTAACACTTGTAAAAGCTGGAATTTATCCTGATTTCTTTGCTGATGAAGGAAAACATGAATTTTCATATGCAATAATGCCAAATGAAAAAGAAGATATTTTGAAGGTTATAAAAGAAGCTGAATTGTATAACAAATCTATAAGAGTTTTAAGAGGGAAACCAAAGGTTCAAATACCAACAATAAAAATATCAAAGGACAATTTCAAAATACTTTCATTCAGAAAAATTAAAGGTAGTTTTGTGCTAAGAATAGTTGAAACAACCGGAAGTAGTGGGGATGTAAAAATCTCAATTAATAACATGAATTTAAATAAAGCTTTTTTGACAAATAATCTGGAAGAAATTAAAAAAGAACTTAAAATTAAAGACAATTCAATTCAAATAAAGTTTAAACCTTTTAAAATATACACATTCTTATTTGAATAAACTTACTTTAAAACCACTATTTCAGCTTCAATTGCACCAATAGAATGAAAATATAACAAAATATCTATGATCTTTTCTGGAGTTAATCCCACTATTTTCAAGGCTCTTATTAGATCTGAAACAGTTGAATTATTTTTTACATTTATCTCATAAATACCAGTCATATAAGTTATATCCTTAACTTTTTCTGTACCACCATACAATATTTCGGAATTATCACTTTTTATCACAATCAAAGGGACTTGACTTGGTATTACTTCAATTTCTTCTATAACAGATAAAAATCCAATTAAATCGTGTTTGAATTCTTCTGGAATTTTCAATTTAATTGCTGTTTTATCATAAGTTTCTGCAATATTTCTTCCAAATTTTTTATTTATTGCATCCGTTACAACGCTTGCACTCAGAAACTCAAATGGTTTTAAGGTAATTGTTAAAATCTCAGACTTGAAAATATTCTGAGGTATTTCTTTAATAATGGTTCCTCCATTCTGGATTTCCCCATTAACTTTAAATCTATAATCATTTTCATCTAATGGTGCCACTTGTCCTTCAGCAGAAACATATATGTTATCATCAGATCCAAAAAGATCCGTTTTTAATAGATATCCATTTTCAATACTTTTAGCATTTCCAACCGCATATAAATAAACATCAATCTTCATACCAACTTTATAATAAGCAGGAATATCAGCCAATACCATAACCAATGCTGTATTAGTTGATTTTAAATCTTCCTTCGGAATTGATGCTCCATATTTTTCAAACATATTTAAAATAGTTGGAGAATAACTATAACCATCATCTCCTGTCCCATTTAATCCTACAACAATACCTATTCCAAAAAACTGACTATCCATAGCTCCTCTAAATGTAGCTATGTCTTTTATTCTTACTATTCCTAACAAAGAAGACAAAAAAGTTATAATAATTAGGAAAATAAAAATCCTTTTCATCCTTCACCTCATTTTACAATAAACAACCTTGGACCTTCTTCAATAATTCCAATAACAATTTTACCTGTTTCAATATTTTCTGCTTTTACTACATCTCCTATATTTCCACCTTCTAAAAGTTTGAATTTTGCTTTTACTAAAACTCCATTTATTATCACGAAACCTTCAATAATTTGATATTTCACAGTATAAGGAATTGTTTGAAGATATTCCTTAAATACCGGTTCTCCAACTTTAATATTTTTTTTGGCAATCATTGGTAAATCTGATAGTTTAATATTTGTACCAAACACATTTAAATCGTTTATATATGTTTCTATTAAATAATCAGAAACAACTAATTCGCCAAAATAAATATCTCTAGTAGCTACATATACTTTTCTTAAGTGCTTTGCAAAAATATTTAAACTGTAAAAACCAGTTAAGCTTCCTTTCTCAAACAAATTAAATCTAACAACAAAAGTTCCAGTTTTGGTGTTTAGAATGTCAACTGAAAAATTCTCATGTTTTGTTATTGTTCCTTCCACTGACAATATTGTTGCTTCACTTTGAGGGGATAATTTGGATAACACACTTTCCAATGCAATTTCTTTGGCAAGACTCTCAGTTAAAGTAGAGGGGTTTTGATTCTTTACATTTGAAATCCATATTGTTCCATTGGTAGGTGTTGCCACTAAATCTGTAGCAATCTTTGAAAGTTCAAGTAAAACGTACCTAACATCTAAATCATATGATGTATTATCAGGTAAATACACTAAATTTATGTTTCTCAATGATGTTTCATCTATTCCATTGAATGTTGCAGCAACATCAAAAACAGTCACAACATTATTTGTGACTGTTGCCTGAGGAAGAAATTCAATACTTATCGAAAACAATGTTGAAAAAACTAGAAATAAACAAAACAAGAAACATTTTTTAATCATTTAAATATCTATCTCCTTAACCTGCAACGCATGTCTAAAAATAAATTCTTTTCTACTGTCTGTATCACTACCCATAAGCATTTCAAATAATTCATCTGCTTCTTCTGCGTCCTCAATAGCCACTTTCAGCAGTTTCCTTGTTTTTGGATCCATTGTTGTTTCCCAAAGCTGTTGAGGATTCATTTCTCCAAGACCTTTGTATCTCTGAATCTCATACTTTTTGTCACCAATTTGTTCTTTAAGTTGTTCTAATTCTTCATCGGAAAATAGATAATATGTTTTCTTATTTACTGTTAATTTATATAAAGGAGGTTGTGCTATATAAATCCTTCCTTCTTCTAATAATGCCTTCATATATCTAAAGAATAATGTCAAAAGAAGTGTTCTAATGTGTGCTCCATCTACATCGGCATCTGTCATTATAATTATTTTTCCATATCTAAGCTTGGAAGTATCAAAATCATCCCCTATTCCTGTACCAAGAGCTGTTATAATATCTCTAACCTGTTCATTTTTTAAGAGTTTTAACCAGCTACTTTTTTCTACATTGAGTATTTTACCTCTCAAAGGAAGAATTGCTTGGAAATTTCTATCTCTTGCTTGCTTTGCAGATCCACCGGCTGAATCACCTTCAACAATAAAAAGTTCTGATTCGTCTAATTTTTTTGTTATACAATCAGCTAATTTCCCAGGTAAAGAAGAACTGCCAAAAGCACTTTTCCTTTTTACCATTTCTCTTGCATGTTTTGCTGCTTCTCTTGCTTTTTTAGCTTCCAAAGCTTTTTGAATAATTATCTTTAATGTGGTTTGATTTATTTCAAAATACTCTTTTAATTTTTCTCTAACAACTTTAGCAACAGCTTCTTGAATTTCCTCATTACCCAACTTTGATTTAGTTTGCCCTTCAAATTCGGGTGTTGATGTCATCAAAACACTGATGATAACTGTCATTCCTTCTCTAATGTCTTCCCCTCTTAACGATTCTTTCTTTAACTGTCCTGTTTCCTTTCCCAGCTCGTTTATTAATCTAGTAAAAGCTGTCTTAAACCCAGTAACGTGAGTGCCACCTTCAACGGTTCTTATGTTATTAACAAAAGACACAATTTTCTCAAAATCTGAGTCAGTATATTGAAAAACTACTTCAATTCTGTTTGAATTGTATTCTCCAGATATATAAATGGGTTCATGAAGGGTTCTAGTACCTTTGTTTATAAATGCTATAAATTCCTTTAATCCTCCAGTGTAATGAAAAGTTTTTTCCGTACCATCTCTTTCGTCTTTAAAAATAATAGTTACATTAGGATTTAGAAATGCAAGATCTCGAAGTCTAATTAAAATAACATCTGAATCAAAATCAGTTACTGAAAATATTTCAGGATCTGGCTTAAATCTAACGACTGTTCCGCTTTTCTTAGTACTGCCAATAATTTTTACATCAGTTACTGGTATTCCACGTTCATACTTCTGATAATAAATTTTACCATCTCTATGAACTTCAACTTCTAACCATTCTGAAAGAGCATTAACAACAGATGCACCAACACCGTGGAGTCCTCCACTAACTTTATAAGAATCTTTTGAAAATTTTCCTCCAGCATGTAAAGTAGTCATAACAACTTCTAAAGCACTTTTGCCAGTTTCAGGATGGATATCGACAGGAATACCCCTACCATTATCTTCAATTTCGGCGCTTCCATCTTTAAAAATCAAAACTTTAATAGTATCACAATAACCTTGTAATGCCTCATCTATACTATTATCTACAATTTCGTAGATAAGATGATGCAAACCCGCTTTTCCTGTGGAACCAATATACATACCAGGTCTTTTTCTAACAGGTTCAAGCCCTTTTAAAACTTTTATTTGTTTTGCATTATAATCCATTAAACTACCTCCTTGTTATCTTCTGAGCTTAATCAGAACTTTATTTACTGCATTAAAACCAATTCTTTTATTCAATTCCTCCCTGATTTTTTCTTTAAAAAAATTGAGCTCTGTAACATATATGTTGTCATCACATTCAATAAGCACTGTACCATTAGAAAAACGACTTACTTTACAGTATTCATTAAATGGCTTTCCAATTATATTTAAAAATTCATTCTTTGCTACCATGTTTACATACAGTCTTCTAAACATACTGTTCTTTTTTGCAAGTTCTTTAAAAACATCACTCAATTTTTGCATGAATGTACCTCTCAAATTCCTTGGATAATTTTGATGAAATTTCTTTAGAAAAGAAAAATTTTTTACCCAGACTATCAACAGGAACAATTCCTCGACTGGTATGAGTCAAAAAAATTTCATCGGCATAAAATAACTCTTTTACTTCAACAATCCTTTCATCAACTTCATATCCATATTCTCTAAGCATTTCAATTACATATTTCCGGGTAATCCCTTCTAAAATACCAGATTCCAAAGATGGAGTTATTATTTTTCCATTTTTGATAATAAAGACATTTGAAAAACTACCCTCGCATACATGACCTTTATCACCTAAAAGAATGACATCATAATAACTTCCTTTATTCAATCTCGCAATATATAAGTCCGGTCTTCCAATAGATTTCAAATTTGGGGGAACACTCAAAGGATCTGCATGTCTTACATGAGAAATATCTATATCCACAGAAATCAAAGGCTCATTTAAAAAATTTTCTCCTAGAGAAAATAATTTTAATGATCCATCCACAACTCCGAAAATTTTTACTCTATCGTAAGTATTATATTTCACTACATGTTTTTCAAATTCTTTAAAAGAAACCTTTTCTTTTGAAACGTAAGAAAGAGAATTAAGAAACCTTTTATAATGCTCTTCTATTGCAAAAGGTATTTTATTATAAAACCTTATAGTTTCATAAACAACAATACCTCTAGTAATTCTATTTATCATATCCTCCAGAAACTTTTCGGTCTGCATTTGTTGAAATCACTCCTTCATCGGTTATTGCCTGGATAATAACCGAATTAAAATCACCCAAGGCACCATAAGGAGTTTCATGTAATATGTAGTACTCATCATATCCGCTATATATGCCCTGCTTAACACCTTCAATTAACACTTTTACATTTTTCCCCAAAAGCATTTTTTTATATTCTTTCGAAATTTTACGACTTACTTTTTCAAGTTCAACTATTCTATCTTTTTTTATATTACCTGGAACCTTATTTTCAAAATTTGAAGCAGCCGTACCTTCCCTATCAGAATATCTAAAACCATGCACTTTTGAAAATTTTACTTCTCTAACTACTTTTAATGTTTCCTCAAAATCATTTTCGGTTTCGCCAGGAAAACCAACTATAACATCTGTTGTTATTGAAAAGGTAGGATCTATATTCCTTAGTTTTTCAACAACCTCGAAATATTTTTTTTGATTATATCCTCTTTTCATTCTCTCCAGAATCTTTTCGCTACCACTCTGAAGGGGGATATGTAAGTGATTACATATTTTTTCTTCATTTACAATTACATTTATTAATTCGTCATTAATATCTTCAGGATTAATTGAACTAAGTCTAATTCTAAAATCTCCTTTTATTTTGGCTAATCTTTTCATTAGGTAGGGAAGATTATAACCTTCTCCAAATCCATACTTTCCAAGATTTAAACCAGTAATTACTATTTCACGATACTCTTTTTTTACCAATCTTATAACTTCATTCACAACAACATCAACAGGTTTACTTCTAATTTTCATTCCCCTTGCAAATCTAATTGCACAGTAGGTACAAACATTGTTACATCCATCCTCAATTTTTACAAAGGCTCTTGTCCTTTCAGCCAAAGAAGAAGTGATAATTTCACCATCTATCTCATCATCTAACCAATACTTTGCATCTGCAAACACTCCCGTTTTATCAATAAACAAATGAATATTCTTTTTTTCCTTGTTTCCTAAGATTAAATCTACACCTTCTTTTTTTAAATCTTCATGACCAATTTGAGAATAACAACCAACAGCAATTATTTTCGAATTAGGATATTTTTTTCTTAATTTTCTTATTTCTTGCCTTACTTTTCTTGCTGCCTCGGATGTTACAGCACAAGTATTTAGAACAAATATATCTGATTCAACTTCGCCATTTACAACTACATAACCAAAATTTTCGAGCTTTTCGGTCATAAGTTCGGTTTCATATTGGTTAAGTTTACAACCGTATGTAATAAAGCTAATTCTCATTTAACAAGACTCTCCTCTCCAGAAACTGCTTCAAGTATCTTCATTCTTGTTAAAATCCCTAAAAGCTTTTCCTCATCATCTACGACAGGCAAAATTTTTAAATTGTGCCTTATCATTAAATCAGCAGCATGCAAAAGAGGAGTTGATTCTTTAATAACTATAGCAGGTTTTGTCATTACTTCACTAACCGGTTTTTTAGAAATTTTTTTAAGATTTCTTACAAATTGATTCAAGTCCGGAATAAAAGAAGCCGATTGAAGTAAGGCAAAATAACTAGGAAGAGAGGCTCTTATAATATCATTCTCACTTATAAAGCCAACGACTTTATAATCTTCATTTATTACTGGAATCCCACTTACTTCCTGTCTTGATAAAATTTTTAACACTCTTGAAATTGCTTCATCTTCCAATACAGCTGTTATATCCCTTATATAAAAATCTTTTACTTTCATTATTATTCCACCCTTTCAATTTTGAATTTTTCCATAGCCTTTTCTATATCATCCAATTTAGGCGGAACCTTACTTCTATACCAAGTCTTTGCAAGCGCTGCTGCGTAGCCATATTTAGCAATTTCAATTAAATCATTGGTACTAAGGTATTTATAAACCATTGCAGCCATGTATGTATCACCAGTTCCAAGCAAATGTGCATGCTCAACTTCAATAGTTGGTCTAATAAGCCAAACACCCTCTTCAGTTACAATAATGTCATAATCTACTTTATAAGACAAAACAACCATTTTGACTCCATGCCTAATTGCCTCTTTTCCTGCTTCAATATAATCTTGCTCACTCTCCAATTTTTTTCCAAATAACTTTTTTTCACGTCGAAAATCCGGCTTTAAAACCAAAGGTGGAGAAATCTTTAAAGATTCTGAAACAACTTCATCTTTTGCTTCCCAAAACACTATTTTTTTGTGTTTTTTAGCAATTCTTGTTAACTCACCATAAACACTATTTGGAACCCCTACAGGGATACTTCCAGAAATTACTATCATACTAACGTTTGGTGAAATGAGTTCAAATCTTCTTAAAAAATGTTGAAGATCTTCCATAGGAATAACTGGTCCAGAAGAATTTATCTCAGTTAAAGTATGATTTTTTTCATCTATAATTGCTATATTTTCCCTTATTTCCTCTTCAATATGTACAAAATTTGTTGTAATAAGTGTACTGGTTTCTCTTAATTCCGAAAGTACAACATCTCCTAAATAACCTCCAATAAAACCTGAAACCACAGTTCTAACTCCAAAACTAGCTAAATCAACAGCCACGTTTATTGCTTTACCTCCGGGTGTCATTCTAGAATTTTCAGGCGATAATCTATGCAATTTATCAATTGTAAAATCACTAATATAAAATTCCCTGTCTAATGCAGGATTCAAACACACTGTTAAAATTGACAAAATATCACCTCGCAATTGTAAATTCTTCAGGTTCTC
>Ga0190330_1000051_pt1 | contig 26861 bp, 23 predicted proteins | sample 48720434_MG_FD_161654 | JGI IMG/M metagenome (GOLD analysis project Ga0190330, IMG submission 161654) | Hydrothermal vent sediment bacterial communities from Southern Trench, Guaymas Basin, Mexico - 4872-04-3-4_MG | ecosystem: Environmental > Aquatic > Marine > Hydrothermal vents > Sediment ...
TTAAAATCTTCTATCACCCTCGCCATTACTATCAACATACCCGCAGAAAAAGCCACTATCGATCTTTTGAGCTTACCCCTGATTATCAGATAGTACGTGATTAGAAAAACCACAATAACAAAAAGGCGTTCCATTCAATCACTCTCCCATACACAAACCAATTTTAAGTATATCACCCTGGAATTGAACTGTTCATTGACATCTTTCGTCAAAAGTTGATGAATGTCATAAAGGGAGGTGTTCAGGATGAAGAAGTTGTTGCTGGTTACACTTACCATTTTGGCAGTGACTTTGGGGCTTGCTTTCGTGAATCCTGATTATGTCAGCCCTGTTGAAAAAGTCGTTGAGGCTGCTGCACCGGCTGTGGTGAAAATTGACGTTGAAACCACTGCAAAGATCAGCCCTTTTGACCCCTTCACCGAGGATTTTTTCAAGAGATTCTTCGGTGAAATCCCTTTCGCTGAAAAAAAGGCAGAAGCATTGGGGTCAGGATTCATTTTTGATGCTGATGGTTACATTCTCACAAACGAACATGTGGTACATAACGCTGATCAAATCAAGGTTACACTTCTTGATGGCAGTAAATACGATGCGAAATACGTTGGTGGCGATGAAGAACTTGACATCGCTGTTATTAAAATCGATCCGGATGGTCAACAACTCCCCGTGCTGGAAATCGGAGATTCCGATTCTCTCAAAATTGGGGAATGGGCAATCGCCATAGGCAATCCCCTGGGATTTCAACATACAGTTACTCTTGGCGTCATCAGCGCCACTGGTAGGCAAATACCAAAGCCCGATGGAAATGGTTATTACTCCAATCTCATACAGACGGACGCTGCGATAAATCCCGGGAATTCTGGTGGTCCCCTTTTGAATATCCACGGGCAAGTTGTCGGCATAAACACTGCCATAGTTTCACCACAATATGGAACCACGTTGGGGTTTGCAATCCCGATAAATGTCGCTATGAGATTTGTTGATACGATAATCAAAGGCATCCCGATCCAAAAAGCTTATCTTGGTGTATACGCAAGTACTGTTACAGAAAGCACCGCCAAATCTCTTGGCCTTAAAGTGGATACCGGTGCCCTTGTCACTGATGTAATAAAAGACTCTCCAGCTGAAAAAGCTGGAATAAAAACTCAGGATGTAATAGTTAATTTCAATGGTTTGGACATACACAGTTCCGATGAATTAGTTGCTGCGGTTCATAATTATCCCGCAGGCTCTAAGGTCTCAATCACACTAAACAGATTTGGCAAAAAAATAACGCTCAATGTTGAACTCGGTTATCAAGACAATGCCGAAGGAAAGAAAACTCAGGAGAAATATCAGGACGATAAGCTCGGACTTGTTGTTGACAATATTCTTCCTGGTGATAGGGAAGAACTCTCTATTCCACAAGAAATCTCAGGTGTTATAGTCCGAGATGTTCTCGAGAACAGTTATGCTTCCCGGATGGGAATGTCCAAAGGCGATGTTATTGTGATGATCAGTGTAAATGGAAAACAAGAAGAAGTTTCATCACTTGAAGATTATAAGAAAGTGGTCTCAGAATTCAAGAAAGGTGATTATGTTGCACTGATCGTTCTCAGAGAAGGTGTGCGTTATATAGCTTCATTTAGATACTATTGACAGCATTCAGCAAGGCGGTAAACAAAAGCGCCGCTACACCAATTGGTGTTAGCGGCGTCCCCCCTTTTCCCCTGTCACGGGCTTACACGTTGAATTATAACACAACACTTCCTGATTTCAAAACATCTGCGAAGAATCTTGACTTTCTTCTGTATTGACTTCACTAAGCCAAAGATATATAATAAATTATAGAATAACCTCTTATCAAGAGGAGGGCAATTTCAGCCCTCTATTTTTATTAATTTGAGGTGATATTATGGAACTCGTTGACTCGTTAAATCAACTTGCAAAAAAAGTAGCGGCTGAAACCGGTTACGAAATTTACGCGTTGAAACTAAAGCGCTATCGAGGAAAACGTCAGTTGGTTGTAACCATTGATCGGGAGAAGGGAAACATTTCTCTCGAAGACTGTAAAACGTTTTCAGAGAAATTTGGGCGTCTACTCGATAACGAGAACATCATTGAAGGTTCTTATGAGCTCATTGTGCAGTCTCCCGGTGTTGAACGTGAATTGAGAAATCCCGGCGATTATGCGCGCTTTGCTGGAAAGCTCGCAAAGCTAATTTTAATAAGCCCACTGGACAACCGAACAGTTATCGTAGGCACTATAGAGAGCGCTTCTGAAAGTACAGTCACAATCCGTGAAAGGGATACCGGGAAGTCCTATGGGGTAGCATATACAAATATAAAAAGGGCTAACTTAAAGCTTGAGTTCTGAGTGGGAGGTGGTTTCATTGAATCTAAATCTTCTTGAAGCTCTTGAACAACTTGAACAAGAAAAAAACATAAGAAAAGAAGAAGTTCTGGAAATACTGGAAAAGGCGCTTCAAAGTGCCTATAAAAAGAACTTCGGCGGGGAAAGCGATGTTCAGGTGATAATTGATCGGTTAACCGGTGATATTGGTGTTTATGAAAAGCTGTTTGTGACAGAAGAAGTGAGCGACCCACATCAGGAGATCGCTCTCCCTGATGCTTTGAAAGTCGATCCTACTGCTAAACCCGGTGAATTTATTTTGAGAAGACTGAACATCAAGAAATTCAAGAGAATTGCCGCTCAGACAGCCAGGCAGGTACTCATTCAAAAAATTCGGGAATTAGAGAAGGATAATCTTTACAGTATCTATGCGGATTTAAAAGGTTCTGTTACAACAGCCGAAGTACTCAGAATTGTGGAAGGTTGGGCAGACCTCAGAATCGGAAAAATCGATACAAGAATTCCCCTCAAAGAAACCATCCCCGGTGAAGAACTAAGGCCCAATACGTTTATCAAAGTGTTTGTTGTCGATGTGCTTAAAACTACGAAAGGACCAAAAATTCTCGTCACCAGAAGAGGGCCACTATTTATAGAGGAACTGTTGAAATTGCAGGTTCCTGAAGTCGAAAGCGGTAATGTTAAAGTCGTCTCAATCGCCCGCGAAGAAGGGATAAGAACAAAAGTGGCCGTTGATGCGGATGATATGAAGGTGGACCCGATAGGAGCTTGCATTGGTGAAAGTGGTGTGCGCATAGGTGAAATCCTGCGTGAAATTAGGCCAGAAAAGGTTGACATTCTCAGATGGAGTGCAGATCCCGCCAAATTCATTTCCAATGCCATCGCGCCTGCAAGTGCCATTGAAGTAAAAATATCCAGCGAGGAAAATAGAGAAGCCGTCGTATATGTTGCACCTACACAACTTTCCTTGGCCATTGGAAAAGGTGGTCAAAATGCCAGACTCGCTGCCAAGCTAACTGGCTGGAAAATCGATATAAAGCCTTTGATGTGATGGAGTGTTATTGTAACATATTACGCATTTGTTGTAAATCAAAAAGTGTACAATTTTTCTGTCATTCAGAGACGAGATCCAATAGGGAGGGTTTACAGTGAAACAGGATATTCTTAGAAATGAACTTAGAAGAAGGAAGCAACGGATGACAGCACAAAGGGAACTCATACTCAAGATTTTTTTGGATTCTGAGGACGAACACATGAGTGCTGAAGAAGTGTATAGAAAGGTGTTAAACAGACGCCTTAGAATAAGCAAAGCGACAGTTTATAGAACCGTTGATCTGCTTTCTGATGTGGGATTGTTAAGAAGAATCGTTTTCAGGGATGGCGTTATTAGATACGAACTGGTTAGCAAAGACGAGCATCACCATCATCATATTATTTGCACTGAATGTGGACGTGTCGAGGAATTTCCCTTAGATTTATTAGATGATCTTGAAAAGCTAATAGAGAAAAGTACCGGGTATAAAATCACCGATCATCAATTGAAATTTTACGGTCTTTGCTCTGAATGCGCAAAGAAAAAGAGCAATGAAGCTACTGATGAAGCAACAAAAAAGGCAACAAAATAATTATATGGAGGCTTCAGCTGTAACATTGGAGATAACTCCGATAACTTCAAAATAGCGATTTCAAAAAGTTTTGAAAGAAATTCCAGCCCCTTGCCAAGTGCAAACGCAAGGGGTTTTAATTTTACGAGATCCAAAAAGAGCAGTGCCAAGGTCCCAACTAAAGCAGGCATCAAATAAATCTCCACTACAATGAACGTTATGGGAATTGCCATAAGGGATATACTTCCAAAGAGATTGAGTGTAATAGGCAAAGTTGCACCTTGTGCCGCTCCACCAATGAGAAACGCCTGGACTACAAATGACCTCTTTTTCTGTGATGCCATAATATAGAGCAAGATACCCGATGTTGAAATGAAGCTCAATTGGAAGTCCGGTAAGATGAGATCGAAAGGTGCTATGACCAGCATGATGATGCCGCTTAACCCCAGAATATTCAAGGGAGATTGAGGATAATCAATAATGCGAAATACAACATATAGAAGGAGCATCAAAAAGGCTCTCGAAGCCGATATCGCGGGTCCGGTACACAAGACGTAAGCAGCCGTTAGCATCAAAGAAAATGAATCTTTTACAAAATAAGGTAACAAAAACAGGGACAAAATGTTGTTAATTACTAAGAAGAAAAGCCCAACATGCAAACCTGATACAGCGAATATATGTGAAATCCCAACTTTTTTCAGTGCAGTTTTCAGTTGACTGCTCAATTTCGCTTTACTGCCAAAAAAGGTTGAAAAGATAAGAGCGTTGCTCAACCCATATTTTTCCAGCTTGTTCTCTATGTCTTTCCTTAAGTTTCCAGTAAACCTATCTACGCCAATTGGTGGTGCAAACCCCCTCATATCCGAATCAAGCGATAGTTGAAAAGATGCGGCTTTTTCAAGTTTCCCAACCGCCCAGAATATCATTCCTGAATCAGGCACTTCGCTTTCCATGAAAGCCTTTTTAGATTTAACAATTATTCTGAAGGGCAGCTTTTTCCACTCACCATCAATGAAGGCACTACCCGACCCCAGAAAAAAATCATCTGCATAGACTTTTTCTACCTTTCCGGTAACTTCTACAATGGAACCGGGTTCCAGCATAAGATGATCGATCTTTACAAAGGAAAGCGAAAAGCCCAGAAAGAAAAACAACAAAACATTAGGCAATAAATGCCTTGCCAACCAGCAAAAAACCAAAAAGGGGCCCAGTAGCAGGACCCCTTTGAATATTTCGCCTTCAACAAACAACAGAGAAAATATAATACCAAAAGCCATAGAAACAAATAAAACAAAAAAAGGCGAATCACTGTGTTCAAGTGAAAATGAAGTAGAAAAAAGCACGGTGGAAAACCTCTTTATGCACCGTACTTTTCCAATCTCAAAGCATGAGCCATCATTAACGGAACGACATCAAGCGCCATGATATTTCCAAGAGTTCCCCTTGCACATTCATATTCGTTAAAGTGTTCACTCAATCCGGATCTGGAGAAGTTAGACCTGATCATAAAAGGTACAGGATGCCAGCTATGAGCCTTCATCTTTGCTGGTGTGGAATGATCACCAGTAACGACTATAACATCTGGATTCAATGCAAGGATTTCTGGAAGCAATGTATCAACTTCCTCGATAACTTTTACCTTTTTCTCAAAGTTTCCATCTTCGCCATAGGAATCTGTTTTTTTCACATGAACAAAGAAGAAGTCGTATTCATTCCATATATTCCCGAGAGTTTCAATCTCATCGGAAAGAGTTGTGCCAGTTTCCACTACGTTCATACCAACGAGCTTTGCCAAGCCCCTGTACATAGGATAAGTAGCTATCGCTGCGGCTTTCATTTTGTACACTTCATCAAAGGTAGGAAGAACTGGATGTTTGGAGAATCCCCTTAAAAGCGCAAAATTCATTTCTGGTTCTTCCTTAAGTACTTCTCTAACCCTCTTCAAAAAGCTGTTAACAACCTTCGCAGTACTTTCAGCCTCTGGCACGAGGGCTTCTGACCAAACGATCTCTTTTCCTTCTTTTTGCGGATCGGCGTCAGAAATCCTTTCATCAAGCCCCGGCGCGGTGAATTTCACAACAAATCTGTGTTCTTTGCCAGGATATACGGATATTTTCACACCATCGATTTCCTTTATCGCTTCGCCAAGTTTTTTAACAACCTCCGAACTCACCTCAGTTGCAGGCCGTCCAGCTCTTCTGTCAACAATAACATCACCCTTAAGAGTCGCGAAATTGGCTCTTGCAACAAGATCATCCTTTCCGACCTCAATATCTCCACCAAGAGCTTCCAATATTCCCCTACCGATTTGGTATTTAAGGGGATCATAACCGAATAAGCCCAGATGACCCGGCCCACTTCCGGGGGTAATACCCTGAAGTACCGGAATGGTTTGGCCCAGGTCCGCTTCTTTTGCAAGAGCGTCCAGATTTGGTGTTTTCGCTGCCATCAGCGGTGTTTTCCCATCAATCGGGAGGTCACCTATTCCATCCATGACAAGTAAAACTACTTTGCTTTCATTTTTTACCGCCAATTTTTTTATCAGTTCATGTCTGTCCACAATCATTCCTCCTTTCTATCATTTATATAATTCTACCACGCTGAAAGTCGTTCCATCATGCTAAAATTGGTTTAGATTACCCGGAGGTAGATTCAATGAATTCCTATAAAATCGTTCTGGTGGGTTACTATGGCTATCGAAATTTTGGTGATGATTTGTTACTGCTATCTACGCTCAAAATTCTAAATGAGACTGGTTTTGAGGGTGAAGCATTTATACCGTCTCCAAAAGGGCTTGATTCGGTCATTTCTGAAATGCCCGTTAGTTTCAAAATAAGTCAAATACCAAGGTATAACCCGATCAGCTTAGAAAGGGCAATCCAGCGTTCTGCGATAACCGTTTTCGGTGGCGGCAATTTATTTCAGGATGAAACGAGCACCCGCAGTTTTCTTTATTATTATTTCATCGCCAAAAAGACCTTATCTTATGGGAAAAAGTTGCTGCTTCTCTCCCAGGGATTTGGTCCCCTAAAAAAAGGATCGAATTTGAAAAAATTGTCTAAAATTCTGTCAAGCACAAACACCTTTGCTGTTTTAAGAGATAGTGTTTCTTTCCGTTTTGCCTGCAATCATTCCATTAATGCCTTTGGGGGCACTGATTATGGCCCATATTGTTTGCGCCTTTCTAAAAACGATGCAGCTGAAGATAAAGGTCTGGTTATCTTGATACCAAAACACTTGAACTATGCAACGGAAATACTAAATACACTGAAAGCCAAAGGATTCAGCAAGCTCTGTATTATTCCCTTTCAAAACCATAGAGAAGGGATGTTGTTGAAAAGGTTAAACCAAATCGCCTCGTCAATTGGGTTCCTTTTAACACCTCCTCCACGAAGCAACTACGAAATAGCAGATTTTTTTCAACGCTCAAGCTTGATCGTCAGTGAAAGGCTCCATGGCGCCATCTTAGCCATGTGGTTGGCGAAGCCCTTCATATGGAAGCAAAACAAGAAAATGATGGATTTCTTTTCTTCTTTTGAGCATACTCCGCCATACTTTTCCACAGAGGCTGAAAGCATTAATAGAGCCATAGACAGGAGCAAGTCTTTTGATTACAAGTCGCTATCAAGCGCTTATATACAGAAACTCGAAAAGACCATTCACCTATCCAAAGAAGTGCTCGAAAAAATCTTTGAAAAAAGGGGGTAGTTTTTATGTGGTCATTTCACATTCCCACGATGGTTCATTTCGGTTTAGAAGTGGTGAAAAAGCATGCTGATTTCACTGAGTGTGGTTCAAAGGCATTTATCGTTACAGGAAAGAGATCTGCAAGAGCATCAGGGGCTTTGTATGACGTAACAAAAACCCTTACAGGGCAGAATGTTACTTTCGTGATATTCAATGAGGTTGAAGAAAACCCTTCTTTCAGCACCGTAGAAAAAGGTGCAAGTTTGCTCAGAAACGAAAACTGTGACTTTGTCATCGGTATTGGCGGTGGAAGCCCTCTTGACGCTGCCAAGGCGATAGCAGTCCTTGGCACGGATCCCGAAATGACAGCTGATGACCTTTACTCTGGAGAGATTGAGTATTCTCTCCCCGTGATAGCTATTCCCACCACTTCGGGAACTGGTTCAGAAGTTACACAGTATTCAGTACTTACTGACAACAATGGAAATAAGCGGGGATTTTCCAGCTTTCATGCCTTCCCACTGTCCTCCTTTCTCGATCCAAGATATACCCTGACAATGCCCGAACAAGTCACAATTAGCACTGCTCTGGATGCCCTCTCACACTCTGTAGAAGGTGAATTAATCAACAATGGTGCAAATCCGATGGTAAAAGGGTTCTCACTGAAGGCAACGGGCCTCGTAAGAGAATATCTTCCCCGTGTTCTAGATAATCCCGAAAACCTTCTCTACCGGGAAAAATTACAATATGCGGCAATGCTTGCAGGTATGGTGATTGCCCATACGGGAACCACAGTAGTGCATGCTGTTGGCTATCCGTTGAGTTCAAGAAAAGGGATAAAACATGGCCTTGCAAATGCCGTATTCCTCATAGATATCTTCAGACGTATTTCATCAAGCGCAAAAGAGCAGGTAACGAAGGCAATTGAGCCCTTTGAAAATCTGGATGAATTGTCTGAATTTTTTAAGAAACTCGGCATCAACAACTTTTCAGTGAATATCGAAGAAGAAGAAATTCGTGAATGGGCTGAGAAAGCCGCCAAAGCACCACATAACCAAAGAACTCCCGGCAAGCTGGATAGAGATTTTTATGAAAGGCTTTACAAAAAAATAAAAGGAATGGATGAGTAGCATGTCTCTGCCCAGGGCGATATTGAAAGCCAGGATAAAAAGGAGAATCTTCAATGGCCACCCCTGGATCTATGACAACGAGATAGAAATCTCACCTGAATGTGAAAATGGATCTTTAGTTGATCTTTTCACCAATTCAGGCCAGTTTGTCGGTAGGGGATATTACAATGCGCATTCGACCATAAGAATAAGGCTTTTGACAAGGAAATACGAAAATATCGACGAAGTTTTTTTTGCCCGAAAAATTCAGAGGGCTTTCATGCTTAGAAACAGATATGCTGAAACAAGTGCATATCGCCTGATTTTCGGGGAGTCAGATGGTCTTCCTGGCCTGATAGTGGATAGATATTCGAACTACTTTGTCATTCAAATATCCACCCTTGGGATGTCCAAATTCAGGGAAGACATAGTCTCAACGCTTGTTAAATTATTCAACCCTAAAGGCATTTATGAAAAATCTGAGGGCACCTTTTTGAAACTGGAGGGTATCAATCCGATCAACGAATGGCTTTATGGTTCTGGACCAATGCTTATTCCTTTCAAAATGAACGAGATATCGTTCTTATCCGATCTCAAAGGACAAAAAACTGGTTTCTTTCTTGATCAGCGCTATAATGCAAAGCTTTTGTCAAAATTCGCCAGCGAAAAGAAGGTTCTTGATGTTTTTTCATACACCGGGAACTTTGCTTTACACTTGTTAAAGGCAGGTGCTGATCAAGCCACTTTGCTTGATCAATCTGAAAGAGCGTTAGAGGTAGCCAAGGAAATTGCGAAAATCAACGGTGTTTCCGACAAAATATACACCGTTCAAGGCAACGCCTTTGATTTTCTCAGAAGCCTGAATCTGGGTGACTATGATTTGATAGTTGTGGATCCCCCCGCTTTGGTAAAAAATTCAAAATCAACCGAAAAAGCCATTGCTGCCTACAAGGAACTGAACTTACGTGCGTTAAAAGCTTTGAAAGAAGGTATTTTAGCTACTTCATCCTGTACCCAGGCTATCAGGGAAGACTTGTGGCTTAACACAATTCACAGAGCTTTCAACGACTGCAAAAAAGTAGGGCTACAACTTTTTTCGGGTAGTCAACCTTTTGATCATCCTGTTTCTTTGGCTATTTTCGAAACTAACTACTTAAAATTCCGTGCATTTAGTGTGCGAAAAATTACAGATATTTGATTTTGGCGGGTAAAAATGATGTATAATTCACATATGATGAGTGTGTTAAACAATTGGAGGTAGGTAGCTATGGCCAAGGTTTACGTTGTCACTTCCGGGAAAGGTGGTGTAGGAAAGACCACTATCACCGCGAACATTGGTTGTGCATTGGCTTCGAAAGGTGAAAAAGTTTGCCTTATCGACGCAGATATAGGCCTGAAAAACCTTGATATTACATTGGGCCTTGAAAACCGCATCGTTCACACAATCCTTGATGTAGTAAACAAAAAGGTAGCAGCTTCTGAAGCCCTGGTAAGGCATAAGCAGTTAAAAGGGTTATTTTTACTGGCAGCATCACAAATTGCAACAAAAGAAATGCTATCGCCGGAAGATATGAAACGAATAGTCGGAGAGCTCTATGGCAAATTCGACTACATATTGATTGACTCACCAGCGGGTATTGAAAGAGGGTTCAGAAATGCTATTGCTTCAGCGGAAAAGGCCATTGTCGTTACAACTCCTGAGCTTCCCGCCATCACCGATGCAGATAGAGTCATAGGTCTCCTTGAAAATGCAGGTATGGTGGAAGAGAACATAAGGCTTATTATCAACAGATTCAAACCCCAAATGGTAAAACGTGGCGATATGCTCACCAAAGAGGATATACAGGAAAATCTCTCTATCGACTTGCTTGGTATTATTCCCGATAGCGAAGACGTAATTGTGGCAACAAACAAAGGCATCCCCGTGGTTCTCAACGGTAATCAAGGGCACGGTATCGCCAGAGTATTTGAAAACATCGCTTTGCGCATTAAGGGCGAGTTAATATCGGTGGAGAAAGATCTTCAAACCGAAGCCGGTAAAGGGATCATAGAATTCTTCAAAAAGCTCTTTAGTCGGAATTGAAAAGGAGTTGAGAGCATGTTCTTCGGTTTTTTCAGAAGAAAGAAAAAGGATCGCGGAAGTAGAAAAGAGGCTAAAGATAGATTGCAAGCCATAGTTGCGGGTCGCAGGCATTCTGTTCCCGTTCGCGAAGTTATTCCGGCCGAGGTTTTCAAAAATTCAGAACAAGACGTGGTAAAACAAATCAAGAGTTACGTTGCGGAAAGGTTCATGGTGAATGAAGAAAATGTCCGGGTTCAATTCGAAGAACACAATGGTTATGTAGTGATAATCACAAACGTGGTATTCCACTGAAGAACCCATTAGGGGGAAAACGGACATGTTTAAGAAAATACCAATAATCACTAAAAAACGCACAGAATTTGTTGACATAACCAACCACGTCAAAGCTGTGGTGAAGGAATCTGGACTGCAGGAAGGTGTAGCGGTAGTATACATCCCCCATACGACAGCTGCTGTTACGATAAATGAACATGCCGATCCCAGCGTTGTTCTGGACATGACAAGATTTTTGAACCGCCTTGTACCGGAAAAAGCCGGTTATGAACATATTGAAGGTAATTCCGATGCTCATATAAAGGCTTCTTTAATAGGGTCTTCAGTTCAAATCCCTTTTGTCAGTGGGGAGCTTACATTAGGAATCTGGCAGGGGATATTTTTCTGTGAATTTGATGGTCCAAGGAGGAGAAACTTCTTCGTTTCGGTATTACCCGGTTAGTACAGTGGGGGTGATCGATTTTGAAAAGAGATAAATGGCTTTACTCCCTTCTCGCTGTGGGGAGCTTCTTTTTTACGCCCAAGGGGCTCACCTGGGACATGGGATTGCCAAAATTTTACTATGCTTCCGTGCTTTTAGCTCTTATATTCATTTTTGAGGCTTTGAATATCCTGCGAAACAAAAAGAATTTAAGCATACATGTTTACTTCCTTTTTCCAATGGCTTTTGGCGTTTACGCTATTGTATCAACCTTTTTTATCGATATCCCCGAAGTGTTTTTTTCTTCTTTGGGTTTTGCTATTACCCTGTTGATCTTTATCTCTTTTTCTTTACTCATTTCAAAGAAAGATATCCCTTCAATACTATGGTTTTTGCAATGGGTTGTGTTTTCAGGCGCAGTGATTGCCATAGACGCACTGGTTTCTTTTTACACGGGGAAATCTTTTTTATGGGGGAATGTGTTCAATAATACAATGAGCCGTGGAAATATCTCATCATTAATAGGAAACGTCAACTTCACTACTGATCTCATGGGCATGCTCATTCCCTTTACCATATTTCTCGCAGTTGTGAAAAGAAAGCTCTGGAAACACGATAGGTTAAGAAAGATCACTTTTAGCGTGTTTTTTACGCTTTTCCTGAGCGTTGTAATGGCCGGGCAAACTCGAGGTGTATATCTCGCTCTTTTAGGTGCTCTCATTTTGAGTATCATTGGTATAGCGCTGGCAAGATTGAAAGGCGTCCAGATCATGAAAGCTTCTCACCTCCCCACACTTATGTTCATCGTGGCGATCACTCTTTTATTGGTTATCGGTTATTCTACTGATTCACCACTCACACGGGGTGCCTTTCAAATCACAGAAAGAATTGGCAATATATCAGGTGACAAAACCTCGATCGATGTCAGAATGCTCCAATGGAAAGCCGCAATTGAACAGTGGAACAGCAAGAAACTAACGGGAACAGGCTTTGGCACTTATAAATTTTATTCTACGGAGAATATGGCCCGTGTAGTTTCCGTTGAGCCGAAATACATGTATGTAAACGGGCTTTTGAGCATAAGGACGCATGACGAATTCCTTCAAATGCTTGCTGAAACGGGTATTTTGGGTGTTTGCCTGATCGCGCTCTCATTATTGGGATTTGCCTGGTACTTTTTCAGAAACCTTTTTGCTCAGAGCGAACCGGAAAAACTGCTGCTTTTCCTGGCTTCAACTGCTGCCTTTGTGGTAATTTTGCTTCACAGTGTAGTATCTTTTCCCGGCCATTTGATGCCCAATGCTCTAATAGCAGTATTTGCAGTCGGCGTAGCCACTTCTGAGCAACTGAGAGGATTCAAACCGTGGAGTGTAGTAGTTCAAAAAAAATTCGTCAGAACTATTGCTGTATTACTCATGCTACTTGTACCTCTCGGTGGAACAGTGCTGATGTCGAGAAACTATTTCTCGGAAGCTTACTTTACGAAAGGTTATCTGGAAAAGCTGAAATTTGATGCTGCAAGTGCCGCCATTCCTGATCTCAGAAATACAATTGGTAAGATCAAAGTAGATCTTTCAAACCTTGAAAACGCCCAGGAAAATTTCAGTAGTTTGGCAACAGATACCTACATCGACTCAAATCTACCCGTATATAAGAGTAGATATCCCCATGCGCCCGAAGCATTCCTTGTCAGCATATTACATGAAAATCGCATTGAGACTGTCAAAAACATTAAACAAAAACTCACGGGAAATCTGAAAAAGGTTGCCAACTCTTTGATGAACGCCCAAAATCAGGGAAATACCGCTTTTTACAATGCTCTTTACTATCTGGAAGGTGCTCTTACCTTTGAAGACCATTCAGGACTACCGAAAACATACCTTGCGCTTTTGATGTCCACTGGAGCATGGACAGAAGACCTGAACCTCAGGCTCTTTAACCTTCCAGATCCTATGAAACAGCTGAATGACTTTTTCAACGGAATCAATGGCTACAATGAAAAAATCGATGTGAGCAGCCCCAGACCTCTTATAAAACCACTTTTAACAAGGGAAAAAAGACACCTTCCCTTGAAAGAATTGCCTGATCTGATAAAAGCTGCATCACAGGAAGCCTCTTTAACAACTATTTTGAAAGAACTCGATATGTCCCTGCTATTTGATTATCAGGCGAATTTTGATTCCCTGGACATGGCGATTGCCAGTTTTCAGATCGTTCCGGATCCCAAAGTTTTCCGTTTTGCCGTGAATCAGCTTTTTTACGCTTTCTCTAAATCAGAATCCGTTCTTGAGGAGCTGGACAAGCTGGAAAAATATCTCGATTCTTCTTCACAAGCATCTCTTGAGAATTTGAAAAATAGAATTGCAAATATTTCTAACGATTACAGATGGCAATTTGAATATCTTTACGACACAGCAATTGCTTTAAATCCTGGGGGATGGAATATCAACCCTGATTGGGAGAACATTTACAGCGATTATATTCAGCAGCTTCTGTTAACTTACGGGGATCAGGCTATTGACAAATGTATCGAGATAGCGAAGAAAGAAATTTCAGCCTGTGAGGTCATGAAAGAAACCCATTGGGGAATACCAGATGATAGTTTTAACACACTATATACTTTTGCAAACAGCCTTAATGCTTCCGAGCTTAAAACAAAAATAATGACGCTTTACGAACCCGCTTATATCTGGAATAAAATGCAGGCAGAGAGTTTCTATAACGAAAAAATAACAACCCTTGAGGAAGGCAGTGATGCCCACCAACGCTATCTTGACGTGTTAGAACGCATGAAAGCCTTTGTAGATGAATATGAAAGCAGAAAATAAGCGGGGTTTAGACCAACCCCGCTTGTTTTTTAAGAATTAAAGAATAATACCGCCGTTCTTTTTTGGTTCCTTTGGTTCGAGCTTTTTCACAAAATCAGGTGGGGCAACGTCTATAACTTTGCTCTCCTGTTCCTTCATAACTTCTTCCATCTTTTTTCTGTACTCATCCATCTTTGCCTTTATGTCCTCTACATCTCCGGTAAGCCATTTATAGATGCTGTCTGTAAGGCTGTCAATGGTTGACAGAGTTTCTTTGTTGTCCTCAATCAATCCGGCTTTTTTAGAGACTTCCAGCTCTTCTTTGACTGCCTCTTGAATCATTTCCCTGTCGAGTTCGCCCGAGTTTTTAACCAGACGCAAGATTATATTGTTGCGTAAACGCAGGTCATCAAGGGCTGCCTCAAGAGCTTCAACTTTTCCCATCAGGACCGAGAGGATCTGTTCCAAAGAAATTTGCACAATTTCACTTCCCTTCTTTTATTAGGCGTAATTGCTTCTTCAAAGCTTTCATAGAATAAACAGTCATAACAACAGAGGCAAAAATCGGTATTCCCAGCCCGAGCAAGATACCGGTCGTTCCACTGAATAGTAAATCAAAAAGTAATATATTGACTTTTTGCATTGCTCGGACATACAAAAATGCCATCAAAACCATGATATTACCTACTGCCGCTACGAAGGTTAAGATTTCAAGAATTAACGTTGACCCTAATCCAAGCCTTCTTCTGTGAACCCCCGATTTATAGGCACCTGAAGACAGGTAAAATTTCACACCGAGCAAAGCGGATATGAAAAATGTCATAAAGGCTCCTGGAAAGGAAAGTAGCAGTAAAGGGTTCATATCCAGATACATTACGTTTATAAGAATGGAGACCACAAAAAGCGTGGTATAAATCATCGTAATCAAAATTGTTTTCGCGAGGATCGCTGTCTCCAGTTTCAAGGGAAGGTAAGCCGGTAAGGGCCAGGATAAAAATTCTGAAGACATTGAAATGACCATCATCTGTGACGCATAAAAAGAGGAAATCATAACCATAACAAGTGTAGAGCTATACATTTCTCTTGTGGTAAATATCATGATGATCGAAAAGATAAGCGGGTAGAAGAAGAAAAAGAATGATTGTTCAGTTCTCGCAAGAAGCAATATTTCTTTCTTGATTAGATTTACCCGTTTATTTTCATTGAAAGCTATAATACTCTTTTCGCTTTCGACTGGCTCAAAAAGGGCTTTACTCGCAAAGCGGTAAGCCATTCGAAAAAACCACATTCCGAAAAAAAGCAAAAGCAGCCATTCCAGCCCTCCACCCGTAGCGGCTTTAGCTACCCAGTATGATGGTAGATATCTTTTAGCCATTGACGAAGATATTTCAAGGATCTTGCCCGCTTCAAATGAACCATTGGATGCTACAACACTGAAAAGGAGTAAAAACACAACTGCGTTCACCAGAATCAGTACCCCACCAAGTCTTTTTGCAATGTTTCTTGAGATATGGTTAAAAAGAAGGCTGGAAACAAACAAAGCCAGAGTGAGCATCAAAAAATAGCCTGTAAAAGCTGCCAGTAACGTCAGAAAAGCATAAAATAGGCTTCTGGAAAGGCCAAAAGCAAAAGCTATTGGTATATATATGGCAAAACTCATAAAAGTCCCGGCAAAAGCGTCAAAAGCCTTATAAACAAAAATAGTCCCCTTTTTCACCGGTAGCTGCAACAGGAAGTTAAGCTCTTCATAATCACTCAGGGAATAGACAAGATAAGGTAAGAAGTTCAAAAAGCCAAGCACAAGCATTACCAGGGTTATAAAAGAAAAATATGACTCTGAAATGCTCAATCCATTTACAATTGAAAGGTTCAGGCTTTCTTCATATTGTTTCAATTCGCTAAAAGTTCTATATGCCCCCGGAAAGATCAAGCTGCCAAATACCAATAAAAGTATCAAAAATTGTAGTCCGGGAATGTAAAAGCGAGATCGGGTTTTTCTGGAAAAAGAAGTATTTTTCAATCTATATTTTAATAAAATCAGAAGTGTTTTCAAAGTATCACATCCATTATTCGCTTAAATGGTCGATAATGTCTTTGAATTCATTCCCCCCGGTGAGTTCCAGGAAGAGGTCTTCAAGGGTTTCGTATTTCTCTTTTGAAAGCTCTTTCAGCTCTTCAAGGTTACCCTCGGCTATGAGTTTCCCTTCATTGATGATGCCAATTCTATCGCACATTTTTTCGGCAATTTCAAGCACATGGGTGGTCATAAAAATCGCTGCGCCGTTGTTTGCCATTTTCCTGAGCCAGAGTTTTAGAATCTTTGCGCTTCGTGCATCAAGGCCAACCGTAGGTTCATCAAGAAAGACCACCCTGGGCTGTCTCATTAAAACCGTTGCCAGCATCAATTTTTGTTTCATACCGTGAGAATAATCGCCTATGAACTTATCGAGATAATCAATCCCAAATGCTTTGCAAATATCTTCGAATCTTTTCACGGTTTCTTCTCTTGGGCTCTTATAGATTTCCATGATAAATTGCATGAATTCAATGCCTTTGAGGTTGTCATACATTCTTGGTTCATCAGGCACAACACCTATCGCTCTCTTAATAGCAATTTCGTCATTTTCCATGTTCATTCCCAACAACTTTATTTCACCCTCGGTAGGCTTCAATATTCCCGTAAGCATTTTTATAGTTGTTGTTTTTCCAGCACCATTTGGGCCTAAAAAACCATATATTTCACCAGATTTAACAAAAAGATCGAGCTTGTTAACGGCAACAAGTTCTCCAAATTTCTTGGTCAACTGCTTTGCATATATCATGTTTACACCACCATCATTCAACAAATTCAGAAGGTACGGCATCAAAAAAGGTTGCTATTTTAGGGTTGAAGCTCAGCTTAATTGTGCCAATGGGACCGTTTCTCTGCTTTCCGATAATAACTTCGGCTTCATGAGGAGTATCGGAAATTTCAGATTTATCCTTGTAATAGTCCTCTCGATAGAGGAACATAACCATGTCTGCATCCTGCTCAATGGCACCGGATTCACGCAAATCACTGAGCCTGGGCCGTTTGTTTTCCCTCTGTTCCACGGCTCGTGAAAGCTGTGATAACGCAATCACAGTCACATCGAGCTCACGTGCAAGTAACTTTAGAGAGCGTGAAATCTCGGAAATTTCCTGTTGCCTATTATCAGCCCGGCCTTTCAAGTGCATTAACTGAAGGTAATCAACAAAAATCACCTTTATACCATGTTCTGCTTTTATGCGCCGTGCTTTCGCCCTGAGAGAGCGTGGGTCAAGTGATGCTTCATCATCAACGATGATTTTTGACCTATACAACACATCAGCCGCTGAGGTGAGCCTTTCCCAGTCCTTATCGTTCAAAAAACCGGTTCTTATTTTGCTCAAATCCACTCTGGCCTGAGAGCAAAGCAACCGCTGTGCAAGTTGTTCCTTGGTCATTTCAAGACAGAAAAATGCAATGGGCGTATCACTTCTTATCGCCATGTTCCTCGCAATGTTAAGAGCAAAAGCGGTTTTACCCATAGAAGGTCTGGCAGCTACAATAATTAAATCCGATGTATGGAAGCCAGTGGTAATTTTGTCAAGCTGTCTGAATCCCGTTGGAATACCTGTAACAAAACCACCGGTGTCAATAGTCCCCGCCCTGTCTTTGAGATTTTCGAGGTTTTCAAAGACCTTATGCATAACACTTCCAAGATCCTCATAGGTTCTGGTAGTTTGACTCTCCGTGATTTTGAATATCAGCCTTTCAGCCTTGTCAAGTACCTGGTCCGTATCATCAGTTCCATAGGCATCTTCTACGATTTTGCTACCCGCTGCTATGAGCGATCTGAGAAGGGATTTTTCCTTAACTGTTCTGGCATAATACTCCGCATTTGCAGAGGTAGGCACAGTGTCTGCAAGGCGTGCTATCTCGACTTCGCTACCGATTTCATCGAGTGTTCCCAGCGAGCGCATTCTGTCGGTAATTGAGACTATATCAACAGGGTATCCCTCATCGAAAAGCTTTTCAATAGCTGAAAAAATAAGCTTGTGCTTTCTTAAGTAAAAGTCGTTGCTATCGAGTATTTCCATGATATCTGTCAGCACATCAGGATCGATCAACACACTTCCTATCACAGCCTCTTCAGCTTCTACACTGTGAGGCGGCACTTTAGCTTTCATAGGATCGCTTCCTTTCAACCCAATGTTTTATTTCTTTTAATATTTCTTCGTGTTTTTCCCTGGTAACAAATTGCCCTTTTGTCGGTCCACATCCACCCTGGATAGCGTATTTCTGTTTCAGATGAGTAAACAGTTCTCGAAGGTCAAAGCCCTTCGCCGCCAAGATAAATTTATTATCTTCGGAAATGCCCACAAACACATATGCTTTTCGCTCTATGAATTTTGGTATAGCATTTATTATTTCCGCGGTATCCTCGTAAACAATGACAGCTTCGTCCGATACTGGCAATTCTCTTGCAGTGTAGTCGGCGAGTCTTTCAACATATTTCTTTTGAATGGATTTCAGCGCTTTAACGCTTCGAAGCAGGGAATCTACCCTATCTGGAATTTCTTCAAAGCCACATGTGAGTTTTCTTATGAGGTTTCCAATAATCTCATGTTCCTCTTGAAAGAGTTTCAAAGCTCTATTTCCAGCTACAAAATAGAGCCGGGTGAGATTTCCTTTGATTTTTTCCACTTTTGTTATTTTAAGTAATCCAATCTCAAGGGTGTTTTTCACATGAAGCCCCCCGCAAGGATTTCTGTCAATTTTACCAATAGAAACTACCCGAATTTTTTCCTGAGAAAGAATTTTGTGACTGAGCTCCTTTCTCATTCTCAATTCAAGCTGCTTGAATTCTTCGGGACTGTACAGATTAACATTGATGGGATGTCCCACCTGGATTTCTTTATTCACAATATCCTCGATCAAATTTCTTTGAAATTCTGTAAAAAGCCCCAACGCTATATCTATGGTGGAAAAAGCCTCACTCATTTGAAACCCCACAGTATCAACATCGAGTTCCCTTTTGAGAACAGCGGTCAATAAGTGTTGTGCCGAATGCTGCTGGGCAATGTCAATACGCCTTTCATGATCAATATCAATATTAACGTATGTTCCTATGGAAATATCTTTTGCGGTTTTCAGTGTGATCCAAAGATCCTTCCCTATTTTTTTTACCCCGATTATCTTATTACCTTCAACCTCCCCGCGATCGCCGAGTTGCCCGCCTTCTCCATCAACATAGAGTTTTTCGGAATTTTCAAGCAGGATTTTTACATTGAGCAAACCATTTCCAGTATTCACAACATCCTGTATCTTTGCTCTCATTTTTACCTCCTTTAAGAGACCACTTGATATTTTATGCCATTCTGTGTAATAATTATACAGTAAGAGAATCTTTTCATTATAATAAACCTGTTGAGGTGATATCTTTGTCAGACAAGCCTATCCTCTCCGTGAAAGATATGTGCACATACTTTGACATGGCGGAAGGCACTGTGAAGGCAGTGCAAGACGTTTCTTTTGACTTATGGCAGGACGAAGTTTTGGGTATTGTCGGTGAAACTGGCTCTGGAAAGAGTGTTACGGTGAAAAGCGTCGCCGGACTCATCGATAAGCCTGGTTACATTGCAAAAGGCGAAATTTTGTTTTATACCGACGAATTTTCTTCCGAAGGCAAGCTCGAATACGTAGATCTCGCAAAATTGCCAAAAGAGCAGTATTCTCGAATTCGCGGGAAACATATTGGAATGATTTTCCAGGATCCAATGACATCACTCGATCCTATGTACACCATCGGCGATCAGATGGTAGAAACCATAGTTCACCATGAAGGTACTTCTGAAGAAGAAGCCAGGGAAAGGGCAGTTAAGCTGCTGGAGCAGGTTGGAATACCCAAGCCTGTTGAACGTTTAAACGACTATCCTTTTCAATTGTCAGGTGGCCAGAGACAGAGGGTGGTCATCGCCATTGCCTTATCCTGCAATCCTGAGATCTTGATAGCCGATGAGCCTTCCACAGCGCTCGATGTGACTGTTCAAGCTCAAATTTTGGAATTGATGAAAGATCTCCAAAAGCAATATAGAAGCGGTCTATTGTTCATCACACATGACCTCGCGGTTATTGCGGAGATCGCTACCAAAATACAGGTAATGTACGGAAGTTATCAAATGGAACTGGCTCCTTCTGAAACCATTTTTGACAATCCCATGCACCCCTATACAAATGCTCTCCTTGAATGCATTCCAAGGCTTGATGTAAAACAGGAAGTGCTTGCCCCTATACCCGGTCAACCACCGATTATGCTCAACCCGCCATCGTTGTGTCCTTTCCTACCAAGATGCCAGCGTGCAATTGATAGGTGTTACAAGGAAATGCCTGAATTGGAGCAGGTTGAGGACAATCATTTTATTAGATGTTTCAACCCTGTTGTTAACAAAGTTTCCGTTGCTAAGGAGGAACTCAAATGAAATTGCTCGAAGTTAGACACTTAAAGAAATATTTTCCAATAAGACAGGGCTTTCTCATTGAAAGGGTTGTGGGGTTTGTCAAGGCTGTTGATGACGTGTCTTTTGGTGTTGACAGAGGCAAGACAATAGGCATCGTTGGAGAATCAGGTTGTGGAAAGACAACAATCGGGAAAACGATACTCAGGCTACATGAAGCTACTGATGGAGAAATAGTCATTGATGAAGAAGATACCACCTTCTATTTTATGAGCAGAAAGCGGGCAATTGAATACCTGAAAAAGAACTACTTTTCGTTACCTGCTTTTTCCAACGGTGGAAAAGATCTTGAGCCCCATCAGTTGAAAATATATAAGGCTTTCAAAGAAGCTCAGAAGAATCCTTCAAGAACTCTGAAGATTCTTCATGAAAATCTCGATGCAAAGAGGAAAATGCTAAGACGGAAAACCCAAATAGTCTTTCAAGATCCTATGTCTTCGATAAACCCGAGAATGACAGTAGGGCAGATGCTAACTGAGCCTTTGCTTTTCCATAAGATAGCTGCTAATATGGATGAAGCAATAAAAATTGTCAAGGACCTCCTTGTTCAGGTTGGGCTGAAACCCTATCATATAGACAGATATCCCCACCAGTTCAGCGGCGGTCAGAGACAGAGAATAGCCATAGCGCGTGCCATCAGTGTCCACCCCGAACTGATAGTGCTTGACGAGCCAACTTCGGCTTTGGACGTTTCCGTACAGGCACAAATAGTGAAATTGCTAAAAGACCTTCAAGTTGAATTGAATGCTGGATATGTGTTTATTTCACACAATCTGGCTTTAGTTAGGTTTATTTCTGACGAAATGGTGGTTATGTACCTTGGCAGAATGGTGGAAAAGGGTGACAGCGAAGAAATATTCGATAATCCGCTCCATCCTTACACACGAGCTTTGCTCGCAGCAGCGCCAGTACCTGATCCCAAAAAGAAGAGAAATAGAAAGGACCTTGTTGGCGGGCAAGTTCCTAGCCCGATAAACAGGCCTAAGGGATGTTTCTTCCATCCACGATGCAAATACAAAATGCCAATTTGTGAGAAAGAATACCCGCCTATGTACAGAGTAGCTGATAATCATTATGTTTCCTGTCATCTATACAAGGAACATCAAATTTCCGATACTTTTGAAAAAGGAGGGGAAGATGCATGAAGAAAGTCTTACTGGTTCTTTTTGCTGTTCTTATCGCGGCGCTCGTTATCGCAGAGCCTGAGTATGCTGTCGAAGATTACAACGGCGTACCCGGGGGGACGCTGTTCCTCGGTACAACCTCAGGTCCCAAAACCTTGAACCCTTACTGGGCTCAGGAAACCTCGTCTACTGATATCATAGGGTGGTACAGCGATTCTCTGTTTAGAGCTGACAACAAGGGTATGCCCAACGTTCCTGCCCTCGCTACCAAATGGTGGTTCTCCGAAGATGGAAAGACCGTGTACTTCCAGATCAGAAAGGATGTAAAGTGGTCAGACGGTGAACCTTTCACTGTGGACGATGTTTACTTTACCTTCACCAAGGTTGCTTTGGTGGATGGTATGACAGCTAATGGTCCAGGCGGCGCTATGGACGCCAATGACCAGCTCCCAACAGTGGAAATCGTTGATGACTACACTATTTCCTTCACCTGGAGCGTTCCTAACGTTTGGGGTTTCAAATGGGTAGGTTACTCTGACATCCTTCCAAAACATGCTTTGGAAGAAGCCGTTGACAACGGCACCTTCTCTGAAACCTGGACAGTTGCCGATCTGGACAAAATCGTCGGTATGGGTCCATTCCTTCCTGTTGAATACACCGAAGGCGTTCGTGTAGTCCTTGAAAGGAATCCCAATTACTACAGGGTAGACAAAAACGGCAACAAATTGCCATATCTCGACAAAATCGTTTACCTTATAGTTCCTGACCTTAATACAGAGCTCCTGAAATTCGAAGCAGGCGAAATCGATATTTATGGCCCAACAGCAGAAAACTTCCCAAGAATCGCGGAACAAGCCGAGGAAAAAGGCTGGACTGTCGGTGTTGGTGGACCTGCTCTTGGTTCCAACTTCATCGCTTTCAACTGGGTAAATAAAGATCCTGTTAAGAGAGAATGGTTCAGGAATGATCACTTTAGAAGAGCTTTCGTTTATATGCTCGACAGGCAGTCTATTATTGATACCCTTTACAACGGGCTTGGTTCGCCTCTCTATGGGCCTGTTAGCCCATCTTCAGGTTTCTATAACCCTGAAATCGAAAAATTCGGCTACAAATATTCTATCGTCAGGGCAAGGCTCGAGCTGAAAAAAGCCGGATTTAGCTGGAATCCTGATGGCACCTGTGTTGACAAAGATGGTAATCCCGTTGAATTTGATCTTACAACCAACGTTGGTAACAACGTCCGTGAAGCTATCGGCAATAAAGTTGTCGACGCTGCGAAGAAACTCGGTATAAAGGTCAATTTCACACCCATGCAGTTTAACTCCCTGGTCCAGAAACTTCTTGGACCTGATTACGATGCTGTTATTATAGGCCTTACCGGTTCTGTCGATCCCGGTTCCGGATGGAATGTCTGGAGACTTGATGGCGGACTCCATTTCTGGAACTACTCACCCGAACTCAGACCTGACACGGTAACTGAAGATATATGGTACGCACCTGACTGGGAAAAGAGAGTTGACGAGATCTTCAGACTACAGACGTCCGCAGTCGATCCACAAGAAAGGTACAATCTCTTTGCTGAATTCCAGATGATTTGTGCAGAACATCAGCCATTGATTTACACAATGAACCAGAACTATCTCTACGCGCACAAGAAGATCGTACACCTTGCGAATCCTGAACCTAACCCAGCCGCTGGAACACTCTGGAAGGGTTGGGCAATCTGGAAAGAAGCAGAATAATAAATCGTTAAACCTCTTTAGCGGGAGGGAGTAACCCTCCCGCTTTAAATGTATATGTTCTGAGGAGGGAAGAAGGTGCTCAAGTACATACTTAGGCGTCTCATTTTAGCGGTACCTGTTTTACTTGGTGTCTCTGTGTTATCATTTTTCATTATTTCGCTGGCTCCAGGCGATTTTCTCGACTATTACAGATTGAATCCATCAATCAGCGCGGAGCAGGTTCACACTCTTGAAAGACAATTTGGCTTTGACAAGCCCCTTGTAGTGCAGTATTTCAAATGGCTTGGGCAAGTGTTGAAGGGAAACTTTGGATACTCATTCGTGTATCACATACCTGTTTTTGACCTGGTTTGGAGAAGGCTTGGTGCTACCCTTCTCTTAAGCATTAGCACTATGATTTTCACATGGGGAATAGCGATACCTCTGGGTATATATTCGGCGCTGCATCAATATTCATTCAGCGATCAGGCTTTTTCATTCTTCGCATTCATAGGTATTTCCATTCCCAATTTCTTTTTTGCTTTGCTCTGGTTATTTATGGCTGCAAAAACTGGCTGGTTTCCCATTGGCGGGATTATATCCCTGAATTACGATCAGTTATCTTTCTGGGGTAAAATCGGCGATTATCTCTGGCATGTCGTCGGTCCGGTTGTAACGCTGGGTACATCAGGACTTGCAGGCTTGATGAGGCAGATGCGTGGTCAACTACTTGACCAATTGAGACAGGATTATGTGCTCTTTGCAAGGGCTAAGGGAATGCCCGAGGGCAATGTAATCTACAAACACGCTCTGAGAAACGCCATCAACCCCATAGTTACCATGTTTGGATACTCCCTTTCAGGCCTTCTTGGCGGAGCTGTATTGACAGAAACGGTATTCGGCTGGCCAGGCATGGGGCGGCTTGTAATCGAGGCTCTTACATCTCAAGATCTTTTCCTCGTCATGGCAACCCTTCTGTTGAGTTCGCTTTTACTAATTATAGGTAATCTCATCGCAGACATGTTGCTTGCATGGGTCGATCCCCGTATCAGATTTAGACTTAGATAACAGGAGTGATGGCAGTGAAAGAACCTAAAAAAAATGCTCAAGCGCAGGAAACAAAAAAAGAAGATATCTTCGAGGTTCAATATCTGAACCGCTGGCAGCTTGTGTGGCGCGCGCTAAAAAAACACAAACTCGGTCTCTTTTCTCTCTGGGTACTGATTATCATGTACCTCATAGCGCTTTTTGCCGATTTCCTCGCACCTCATGACCCATATGAACAGGCCCAAAACCTTTCTTACGCACCGCCATCGAAAATCCACTGGATAGATGAAGAGGGGAAGTTCACATGGCCCTATGTGTACCCACTCGTTCTTGAAAGAGACCCTGCGAGCTTCAGGACAAGCTTTTCAGAAGGATTTTCTATTAATTCAATTACTGCAAATGACAGGATAACAGGCCAGACGAAGACCTTTACCATTGGTGAAAACAATGTAAAAGAGATTTATATGGTTATAAAGGTAACAAAATATGCAGAAGATGCAGAGGGAAATAAGGCTTATCTTGGCTACCCGGAGTTTGATATCGAGCAAACTATCAAACTTGACGACAGATCTCTATTGGAAACCGGAGAAGCCATTAATATAAACACGAGCAGAAATTCACTCACGGCACTATCGCCAACGAGATATAGAAGTCTTCAAGAAATTGGTCCTCCGGTGAAAATTGTCACTGAGAAAGAACTATACAGAATTTTCGCTGTTGTGAAAGATGAGGTCAAAGAATTCGTCGAAGAAGCCATGTCTCTCTATAACGAGACACTGGATGAAGTTGATGGCGATATCGAGCTGGCCAGGGAATTTCTCGCTGAATTTGAGATCGATCCTGAACTGCTGGAAGTCATTTCTTCACCTGAAGTAGTTTCATACACATCGAGAAAATTCCCGCTTAAATTTTTCGTTCGATCCTGGAATTACAAACTGCTGTGGTTAATCCCGATGGACCTGCATCTTATAGGTGTTGATTCTCCAGCAAGGATATATTTCTTTGGTGGCGATAAATTCGGGAGAGACGTTCTTTCCAGAATTCTATTCGGTTCGAGGATTTCCATGTCCATCGGGTTGTTAGGCATTCTCATAACATTTACACTGGGGCTTTTCATCGGAGGAGTCGCAGGCTATTATGGTGGCTGGGCAGATGAAACTTTAATGAGAATAACAGAAATACTCATGTCTATACCAGGTTTCTACCTTCTCATTTCGCTTCGTGCCATATTGCCAACGAATATGCCTCCACATTGGACGTATGTATTGATCGTAGTCATTTTGAGTTTCATTGGCTGGCCGGGCATGTCCAGGGTTATAAGAGGTATGGTATTGTCCCTCAAAGATAGAGAATTTGTGCAAGCCGCGATAGCCATGGGGTATCCTGCACGCCGTATTATCTGGCGGCATATTATTCCAAATACAGCTACTTATATTATCGTCTCTGCAACCTTATCGATTCCCGGGTACATCCTTGGCGAAGCCGGGTTAAGCTTTCTCGGCCTTGGTATCACCGAGCCTTCAGCAAGCTGGGGGTTGATGCTAAGCCAGGCACAAAACATAAGATCGATGACCGAAGCTCCCTGGCTCTTGATACCGGGTATATTCATTTTCATAGTAGTTATGGCATTCAACCTTCTTGGTGATGCCGTAAGAGACGCTCTTGACCCACGTTCACTTGGATTTTAGAATAAACTTGATTGCTTACTTCTTCCCTCAGAAAGAAGAGCGAGCCTTATTCAAGGCTCGCTTTTTATTTGATTCTTTTTTTCGTGAGAGGGAGAATAATCGCAGGTAGCAGAATCAACGCAAATAGGACAGCTATACCAGCGAAGTTCCCTATTTGGCTGATTGTCTCAGGAGAATTCAGCAACTCCTGTACAGGAGAAAGCCACCAGTTAAAGCCATTCCTTAATACCTCTGCACAGTATAAAAAGAGCTGTATAACTGAAAGGACAAGAGCAATAATGGGAAATACCCTATTTCTTTTCAGTGCAGAAAATTGTATCATGATTCCTGTAAAAAACACAAGCACAGCTATTGCAATTGTCACACCAAAAAACGACGATGTACTTGATTCAAGAAAGAGAGCTGTCAAGGCAGAGCCGCTGCCAAAA
>Ga0190330_1000052_pt1 | contig 26833 bp, 28 predicted proteins | sample 48720434_MG_FD_161654 | JGI IMG/M metagenome (GOLD analysis project Ga0190330, IMG submission 161654) | Hydrothermal vent sediment bacterial communities from Southern Trench, Guaymas Basin, Mexico - 4872-04-3-4_MG | ecosystem: Environmental > Aquatic > Marine > Hydrothermal vents > Sediment ...
TGAACCACTAGCGCAGTTGACTATAAGACAGGGCTTGATGTTTTCTCGTTACTTGGCTCTTGATCTCGCTTCTCGGACTCTCGGATTCTCGGCTCTTGATATTCTCGCAACTCGAAACTCGAGTCTCGTAACTCGGCCCTTTATTCTCGTCACTCGGTTTTTAATGTTCTCGGTTCTCGAATTCTCGGCTCTCGATTTACTCGTAACTCGAATCACGCAACTCGTCTCTTTAGTTCTCGCAACTCGTAACTCAGTTCTTTAACTCATAACTCATAATTCATAACTCGTTTCTTGATCTTTTTTCTCGGACTCTCGTCACTTCGGTCCTTCTCGGTTCTCGGATCTCGTAACTCAGCTCTTGATCTCGGCTCTCGGATTCTCGGTTCTCGTACTCTCGGATTTTGTAACTCGAGTTTTAGGTCTATCTTAGCTATATTTGCTGCCTAAGCCTATGCTATAATTAATTAGAGGTGGTTGAATGCTCCATAAAACACATCATGTTAGCGTCCGCGGAGTGGTTATCGAAAAAGGCAGAATCCTGGTTGTTAAACACGCCCATAGCAACCGACCTCCCTTCTGGTGCTTTCCCGGTGGCCGGGTAGAAGACGATGATGAAACGTTAGCTCGGGCCCTTCAGCGTGAAATGATTGAAGAAACAGGTTTGAAGGTTGAGGTAGGAAAAGTGGTTTACACACAAGAATTTGTGCAAGAAAAGCTTCTTGAGTTTTTCTTCCTTTGCAAAATCAAAAGCGGAAAAGCAAAATTAGGAAAAGATCCTGACAACCCAGGTATCCCTATTTTGGTGGATATATCATGGGCTTCTCCTGAAGAGCTTCTTTCAATGCCTGTGTTTCCACGGACTCTTGCACGCAAAATCTCCACCGGTGAAATGCAACAGATAAATCACCAGGTGCTCTATACAAAAGAAGAGATTTCCAATCCCACGGACTAAATAATGTGTTTATTGGGTTTAACACCTCAGAAAGGAGGGGTTTTATGAAGTTCAACATCTACGCAAAGGAAATTACTGTTACTGAATCAATGCGTGAGCATCTTGAAAAGAAACTCTCCAAAGTAAACAAAATCTTCGACGAGAACAGATTCATTTCAATGGATGTAAGGATATTAAAGGAAAGAGGGCAGTACAAATTAGAGTTAACAGCACATTTATCTGGAATTGTTGTGAGAGTTGAAGAAAAGGGCACTGATTTCTATCTTGCCGTCGATAAGTTAGCAGATATTTTTGAAAAGCGCTTAAAGAGATTCAAAGAAAGAAAGTCTATAAAGCATAAATTAAGTGTGCGAGAGATAAGCGATTCGATTTCAGTATCTGAATACGCGGAAGAAGAGGGTAGTATGATAACCAGAAGGAAACGCTTCTCCATTAAGCCAATGACTCTTGAAGAGGCGCTTCTTCAAATGGAAATGCTCGGACATACGTTTTTTGTCTTCAGAAATGCTGAAAGTGGCGAAGTAAATGTCCTATACGCAAGAAAGAACGGCTCAGTTGGCCTTATTGAAATGTCAGAATGAGTTTAATGGACCGGGCTTTACGCCTGGTCCATTAGTATTTCGGAGGTGAAGAAAGATAAAGAGAAATAGAACTCAGTCAATTATCTTCAGTTCTCTTGAAGATGAAGTTAGAATAGCGATTTTAGATAGCGGTTCCCTTGAAGAAGTATTTTTTGAAGAAATGGATAATGAAAGTTATACCGGAAATATTTATCTTGGAAAGGTCGAAAGCATCGTTCCCAGTCTTGAGGCCGCTTTTGTAAACATTGGGATTGGTAAAAACGCTTTCCTCCGTTTCAAGGATTCTCAGGGAAAGCAAACTCTTGAAAAAGGGAAAAAGATTTTGGTTCAGGTAAAGAAAGACCCAATTGGCTCCAAAGGGCCTCAGGTAACTTTGAAAGTTAGCATCCCAGGAAGAAGCCTCGTTTATATACCTTTCTCTAAACACATTGGGATATCTAAGAAGATAATCGAAAAAGATGAACGGGATAGGCTTATGAAAATCGCCAGAGAATCCTTAGAAGAAGGAGAAGGCGTAATTTTCAGAACAGCTGCTTACGGTGTTTCAGCTGAGACCATTCAGGAAGAGCTGGAGAGTCTCAGAACGTTATGGCAAAAAATCGAACAGCAGTTTAAAAGAGGTAGAAAACCAAAATTGTTGTACGAAGAACCGAGCCTTGTGGAGTATATACTTAGAGAACGTCTAACGGAAAATACAAGAGAAATCGTCGTGGATAACGAGTATCTCTGGCATGATGTAGTTCAAGGAATAAGCAAATTTAAAACGGGATTCAAACCTATCGTGAGATTTGTTGAGGAAGATGCCTTTTCTCACGAAGGAATCTATGAGATGTTAAAAGTTCTGTACACCAGGGTTGTTCACCTAAAAAGTGGCGGTAATATCATTATTGATAGAACAGAAGCAATGACAGTTATAGATGTTAATTCCGCGAGTGACACTACTGGAAGCGACGTCGCCGAAACTTCTTTGAAGACAAACCTTGAAGCGGCATCTGAAATAGCCAGACAGCTCAGGTTGAGAAATATAGGTGGAATCATTGTCATAGACTTCATCGATATGAAGTCTGACACAGCACGCAATGAAGTACTCAAGCGCTTAAGCGAGGAACTTAAGAAAGACAAGGCACGTTCGTATATAATGGGATTCACCCGGCTGGGACTTCTTGAAATGACGCGAAAGCGCTCCACAGCTGCAATAGGGTCAAAAATCTACTCAAATTGTCCTGTTTGCAAGGGAATTGGCCTGATAGAAGCACCGAAAATAGTTTACCAAAGGCTATTAAAAGACCTGCAAAAAGGATTTAAAGACGAGAAAATCAAAGCAGCAGAGGTGGAAGTTTATCAAAATCTCTCGGGTATCCTTACCCCAGATGTTCAAAAAAACCTTTCAAAAAGCTTCAAACGAAATTTGAAATTCAGTTTTACCTGGCCAATACCAACCACTTATAATATCAAGTTCAGCAAGAAATGAAGCGAATTTAGTAACCAAAAGAGCTTTGAGTTTTCATCAATTTGGAAATTCAAAGCTCCATTCCTTCAATTAAATCCCCAATGGATTTTAGCCAGTCAATTTTCCAGCCAAAAAGAGTTTTCTTGAGAAAATAAATACGTGGGGTTTTAAGCTCTGAAACAATCTCATAGCCATTTCCCATGCTTTTGACAAGAACGGGATAATATCCATCCTGAATCGCTTTTTCGACTTCTGAAAGCTTTATTCCAGCTTCCTTCAAGTTTTCAGCTTCCAGTACATCATTGCCTTCAAGATATATTCTGTCACAAACTTTTCGTTCAGCTTCATTATAAAGAGTGATCAGTTCATGATTTACTTTATCAAGTTCGTTGGCATAAAATGGGATAAAGACGGAAGAGACCTTTTTTGGGTTATATAAAAGCTTTTTAACGTCGTTCAATAAAAAATTGCTCATTTTTTCATAACCTGAGAGGTTCAACTCATAGGTATTTATAAGAGATGTAAACTTGAAAGCATAACGTGATTCCGTAAAATCTTTCACATATTGTTGATATTCCGAAAGAACTTCAACAGGTGTTTTACGAAATTCTCGAAACCATAATAAAAAGCACACAGCAAGTACAATGACAAAAGATGTAATGGCCACGATTTTCAGCTTTTTAAGCACAAAGCACCCCCATATAAAAGCTTTCAGCTAAACTAATGATAACATAAAAAAAGAAGCCTTTCGGCTTCTCCTGGTGGGTGCGACAGGGATCGAACCTGTGACCTCTTCCGTGTGAAGGAAGCGCTCTCCCGCTGAGCTACGCACCCATCAGGAAGATTTTAGCATTCCCTATGTTGCATGTCAAGGCTCATGGCGCTTACCTCTTTAATATCGATTGTGCAGTGTTTAAAACTTGAATCCTTCATTAAAAAGCTTTTCGCATGTTTTCACAACTTCACTGTCATATAGAATATTGCTCTTCTTTTCAATTTCTCTCAGTGCTTCGTCATAATTCATAGCTTTTCTGTAAGGCCTATCATGAGTCATTGCTTCCATAACATCGGCAACAGCAATGATTCTTGCTTCTTCTTCAATGCTCCTACCCTTTAGACCTTCCGGATAACCAGAACCATTTAGGCGTTCATGGTGATGAAGTATGGTTCGATCCACAGACCAGGGAAAATTAACACTATGAGTGATAGTATAACCAACTTCCGGATGATGCTTTATAATATTGAATTCTTTCGCATTCAATTTACCAGATTTCAAAAGCACCGACTCCGGAACTTCTATCTTGCCAATATCATGAATATTCGCAGCAAACTCTATTGCCCTGACTTTTGTCGATGGGAGACCGAGCTCTTTTGCAATTTCTTTGGAAAGTTTGGCAACTCGCTTTTGATGACCTATGGTATAAGGGTCTTTCTTTTCTACAAAAGAAGAGGTTATTTCAGCAAGGTTTACGATCGACTGCTGGTAATTATCAGCGTGCATCTTTTCATCTTTGAGAAGCTCTTGCAGTTTTAAAGTAATCATCTTTGTTTTTTGATGTGAAAGAGAGTTATTCAAAGCATATGCGACATATTTTGACAAAATCTCGAGAAAGGAAATTGCTGTGCGTGTGATAGCATTGACCTTACAGCATGCTGTCAAAATAACTCCTGTTGTAGATTCTTTTATCCTCAATGGGATAATAAGAATCGAACGTGCTTGAACTCCATTGGAAATGACTTCGTTAACCATTTTCCTTAACCCATCAGTTATCGTATCCGCTTTATCTTTTCTGAGGCAAAGGCTCAGATTGCAATCTGGAATATACACGATTTCACCCGTTCGCACAGAATATGCAAGTTCTCCTTCCTCTTTATAAAGAAAAATCGGTGGGATCTGAGCAGTATTAACTTCTTTTTGCTTTATCCATCCAGAAAGACAATGAAGTCCTTGAGACTTAGAATCAACTACAAAAATAAATGTTGATTCACAACCAGATATTTTCTTCACATAGTGATGAACCGCTTTACAAAGCCTTTTCGTGTCCAAAGTCTTTATGAGGCTTTCTGTTACCCCTTCAAAAAGGGGGCCTTGCCAGTTAGCCATATTTCCAGCAAATGGTTCAGTAGTACTTATAAAAACAAATTGAACATTTCTTCCCCCCAGTGTCATAAATCCCGTTGTTACAGAGCACTTGAAGCTGGTTCCTCTCATACTGGTGAATTCAACTTCAAAAGGTTCATAGCACCGCTCGGGGAACTCTATTGGTGTGCTTAAAAAATCTTTAAAATTCTTGTTTTCAATCTCAGCAAACTCTTCGGCGCCGATGGCTCTTAGCATACTATCACTTGCGGCGACTATTTTTTCTTCGCAAACTCCAAAAACAGCATAAGGTAGCGCCTCAATAATTACTTTGAGAACCGAAAGCTCTTTGCCAGATGTTTGAGAAAGCTCTGAAGACACATAGAGATGTTCCCCAAGCATATATATCCCCCCTTAGCCTGCAAATGAATGATATTTCTTATAGCCACTGAATTGAATAAAAAGGGAAAGTATTTTGGGTTAAGAAATAAAAAAATACTTAAAAGGGTAACTGTTTAGAAAACAATGAAAATTATATAAAAGCCATCACAAAATGTTTTCAACAGCTACAAAAACCAAAACAGTTATGAGTTAAATTGAACTTAAGATTTAATCATAAGTATCCATTCACTTATGATGTTCACAAGCTATATTTCAAAGTTGACAAGCTGAAAGAGAAGTCATATAATATATGTGAAGTGCATATATATGAACAGGAGGTGATCTGAATGCCTTACGGATTTGGTCGAGGATTTGGATCGGGCTATGGTAGAGGTTTTGGACCAGGTTATGGCTGGGGTCGCGGCAGAAGGTTCGGACCACGTTGGGGAGGTTATGCTTATGGTGAGCCCGGCTTTGGTTATGGCCCATATGAACCAGACCCTGCTGCAGAGGAACAAATGCTTCTTGATTACAAAGCTTATTTAGAGGAAGAGAAAAAATACCTTGAGCAGGAGCTCACAGAAGTCAATAGAAGAATTGAAGAATTGAAAAATCAAGGGAGGTGACAGTATGCCCGGATTTGACAGAACTGGTCCAATGGGTGAAGGCCCAATGACAGGCAGAGGCCTTGGATACTGTGCCAGACCCGGTACAGGTGCTTATGGTTATGGTTACAGTAGGCGCTGGTTTTGGCCTGGCCGAAGCTTTTTTGGAGCGAGAGGCCCCGGACTTGCCTGGAGACACGGATGGTTTGGAAGAGGATATGGACGGGGTTATGGCAGAGGATACGGATGGTTTGGAAGAGGATATGGACGAGGTTGGTGGTAATTTAAATCAGACTTAATATCTGATGCGGGAGCGAAGCTCCCGCTTCTTATGAAAAATATAGCAGCCATAAATGCAAAGACAAACAAGGTGGTGATCTTTTGAAAATCGCAGTTGTGAGCGGAAAAGGTGGAACGGGGAAGACCACTGTTGCCACTAATCTCGCGTGGGTTGCAGCATCAAAAGAACCTGTTCAACTTCTTGATGCTGATGTTGAAGAGCCAAATTCTCATCTCTTTTTTCATGTCAAATATACTGGTGAAACTGATGTAGAAATACTTCTTCCGCGTGTTAACAAAGAGAAATGCATTTTATGCGGAGAATGTGCCAAAGCCTGTCAGTTTGGTGCCATATCGGTTTTCAGTACCGGTGTTCTTGTTTTCGACAACCTTTGTCATGGGTGCGGAGCGTGCAGCATAGCTTGCCCTACAAAGGCTATTTATGAAGTAAATAAGCAGATTGGCGTAGTAAAGACTGGCATAATACATGAAAAACTAACTTTCGGTACTGGGCTCCTGAACATCGGGGAACCTTCAGGTGTAAGAGTGATCAGAGAGTTAAAGAAATTCATCGATGAAAGTAGGACTGTTATTGTTGATGCTCCTCCGGGCACTTCTTGCCCTGTCGTGGAAACACTCCGTGGTATGGATTATGCTCTTATGGTAACTGAAGCAACCCCTTTTGGGCTTCATGATTTGAAACTCGCAGTTGAAGTTGTCAAAGAAATGAACATACCTATGGGGATAGTAATAAACAGAGCTTCCGATGATTACACAATGATCGAAGAGTTCGCTTCTTCAAAAAACATACCTATACTTGAAAAGATTCCTTTTGATAGAGAGATTGCGACCGCTTATTCCAAAGGCTTTTTGTTTGCTGAGATGAAAAAAGAATGGTTTGAACGCTTTGAAAAGCTTTATGAAAAGATTGTCGGGGTGATAGCATGAAACAAATAGCTGTAGTCAGTGGTAAAGGCGGCACTGGAAAAACAACACTTTCCGGTTCATTGTCTTTTCTTTTTGAAAACCATGTTATGGCGGATTGTGATGTGGATGCCCCGAATCTTCATTTGCTAATGGAACCCAAGCTCTTAGAGACTCATGAATACTTTGGTGGAAAAAAAGCAGAAATTGATGATCGCTGTACTGCGTGTGGAATATGTATGAATACATGTCGATTTAGCGCAATTATTCCAGGAACTCCTTACAAAGTCGATCCTTATGCGTGTGAAGGTTGTAATGCCTGTGTGTTAACCTGTCCCGAAGGAGCGATCACTCTGAAAGAGAGTAAATCAGGAGACTATTTCTTGTCCAAAGCAGCTGAGCTCTCTTTATCTCATGCTCTTCTAACTCCTGGCGAAGAAACCTCTGGAGGCCTTATTGCAGAAGTGAGAAAGCTCGCATTAAAAGTTGCTGAACAGGAAAAGCGCGATTATGTAATTATTGATGGTGCCCCTGGTATTGGTTGTGCAGCATCTTCGTCAATTACAGGAGTTAATTACGTTATCATTGTGGCAGAGCCAACAATTTCTGGAATGCATGATCTTCAACGTATTGTCGAAACTACAAGACATTTCATGAGAAAGTTTGGTATTGTTATCAACAAATTCGACTTAAATACCGTCAAAGCAGATGAAATAGTGAACTGGTGCAATAAGGAGAAAATAGAAATACTCGGGAAAATTCCCTTTGATCCGGAAGTAAGAAATTCAGCCATCAGAGCAGAACCTGTTGTAAAAAGCGGAGATTCACCTGCTGCAAAGGCAATCAAGAAAATCTATTATAAACTACTGAAAATCATAGGAGGTGTGAACCATGAAGTTAGCGATACCTGTGATGAGTGATAACGGCTTTGACGCCGAAATTTCGGAACATTTTGGACACGCACCATACTTTGCCTTTGTTGAACTCGATGGTAATACAGTACTCGGTGCAACGGTGGAGAAAAATCCTTTTGAAAGTCATGGACCTGGAGAAATACCAGGCTATATTCACGAAAAGGGAGCAACAGTTTTGATTACGCGAGGCATAGGAAATCGTGCAATAGCATTCTTTGAAAATTTTGGAATTCATGTTGTCAGAGGAGCTACCGGAACTGTTAGAGATATTGTTGATGCTTATCTTTCTGGAAATCTTGAAAGTTTTTCCTATGAACCAAAAGAAAAATTTCATAATTATTAATTAAAGGAGGAGAAAGAAATGAAAATCGCTATTCCAGTTAAAGAAAAATCACTTTCTTCAGAAGTTGACGATCGATTTGCAAGAGCTGCTTTTATTCTGATATACGATATGGAAAACAAAACAACAAAGTTTCTTGAAGACATAGCAGCACAAGCGCACGGTGCCGGACCAATGATGGTTGAGGCGCTTGCTAAAAATGGGGTTGACATTTTAATAGCTAAAAGCCTTGGCCAAAATGCCTTTACCGCGATCAACCAAACAGGTATCAAAGTTTATCTTGCTAAGGAAGGTACAGCCGAAGAAAATATAAAAAATGTGATTGATGGTACCGCAACAGAAATGGAAAAACCTGGTCCATCTTTCCATTAAAAAGGAGGAAGAGAGATGCCGTGGGTTAGAGAAAGCGATTGTACTGGATGTGAGCTTTGTATAAAAGCCTGTCCTGTTGAAGGGGCAATAACCATGCGCAATGGGAAAGCATATATAGACAACAATCTTTGTACCAGATGCGGAAAATGTTTTGAGGCATGTCCCAAAAATGCAATACGCCCTAATTCTGAAAACCCTCTCCTCAAAGGTCGGGGAGTTGGACGTGGTATGGGACGTGGAATAGGCCGTGGTACTGGTAGAGGTCAGGGAAGGGGCCGGGGCAGAGGCCGCGGTTTTTAAAATATGAAACACGTTTACGGTGTTGTTCCCTCAAGAAGGCTTGGCAGGTCTCTTGGAATATGCCCCATTCCATTCAAGACCTGTAATTATTCTTGTATCTACTGTCAACTTGGCAAAACAACCAGAATGACAAATTCGAGATACACTTTTTATTCACCGGAGGAAATACTAAATGAAGCTGAAAACTTTATAAAAAAATACGGTGAGAAAAGTTTTGATGTAGTAACTATTGTGGGTGAAGGTGAGCCAACATTATACACACCCCTGGACAAAATTGTCGAAGGCATTAGGAAATTGACACATAAACCTTTGGTTTTGATAACCAACGGTTCTTTGCTCTATAACACCTCTGTCAGAAAAGAAGTCAGTGGATTCGATATTGTCATGCCCACTTTAGATGCCTGGGATGAGGCGAGTTTTAGAAAAATAAACAGACCCTTTGGAAAGCTGAGCTATAAAGAAGTTCTTAAAGGTATCGTCGATTTTTCCCGGGAATTCAATGGAGAAATCTGGCTGGAAGTTATGCTTGTTAAGGATTATAATGATTCTATAGAAGCTTTGAATTTTCTAAAAGAACGAATTGAGACGATTTCACCAGAGAGAGTATATATCAACGTACCAGTGAGGCCCCCAGCAGAAAAGGGAGTAGAGATACCTGAAAAATCCCGGATAGATTATGCGCGTAAACTGCTTGGCGCGACCAGCATTGAGAATTTGCCTGTTAGTAACTTTCTATCTTCGGAAAGCGATGCAATAAAAGCGGTTATTGAAATCATTAAGCGTCACCCTATGTCAAAAGATGACATAAAAGAATTTCTGCTTTCCGAATTTAATGAGCAAGCACTGGAGAAATTTTTCTCTCTCGCAAGTGAAAAATATAACATCGAAAAATGCAGCTATCACGGAAAAGTGTTTTACCGCTATATCCAGAGGAGGGAAAAAAGATGAAAAAAGAAATTCTGATTATTGGCGGTGGCCCTGCAGGTATAATCACTGCAACTACCGCCAAAAAAACTTACCCTGAAAAAACAGTGGCTGTTGTCAGAAAAGAGGAAACGGGATTGGTCCCCTGTGGAATTCCTTATATTTTTGGGACACTTAACTCAGTAGATGCGAATATCATGGGGATCAAACCAGCTGAAAAGCTTGGTGTTGAATTTGTTATCGACGAAGTTACAGCTGTCGATTTTGAAAGAAAAACAGTGCTTCTCAAATCTGGAGATAGCATTGAATATGAAAAACTCGTTTTTGCTACAGGTTCAAGGCCTGTTCTCCCGCCAATTGAAGGCAAAGAACTCAAGGGTGTGTTTACCGTTGCCAAGAACAAGGAATACATGGAAGAAGTATTTAACTTCGCAAAAAATGCGAAAAGAGTGATAATTGTTGGTGGCGGTTTCATTGGTATTGAGGTGGGTGATGAAATTAGAAAGATGGGAAAGGAAGTTACAATTATTGAAGCAATGCCTCATCTTTTGCCAGCAGCCTTTGACGAAGAATTTGGAAAGATAGCTGAAGAGAAGCTCACGGAGCACGGAGCAACCATCAAAACGAACCTTCGTGTTTCCAAAATCCTTGGCAATGAGAGCGTTACCGGAGTTGAATTCGAAGATGGTTCGAATCTGACAGCTGATATGGTTATTTTTGCAATCGGTTACAAACCAAATACCGGTCTTGTCCAAAATCTCGGTATCCACCTGGGTTATAGTGGAGCTATATGGGTTGACGAATACATGAGAACCAGCGTAAGAGATGTATTTGCGGTTGGTGATTGTGCGGAACACAAAGATTTCTTCACAAGGAAACCAAGCAGATTAATGCTCGCTTCTACCGCGGTCTTTGATGCGAGAGTAGCCGGTGCAAACCTTTATCATCTTAAGGTCGTACGCGAAAATCACGGAAACCTCGGTGTTTTCTCTACTTCAATAGAAGGACTTACTCTCGGTGCAGCTGGTATGACAGAAAGGACTACTTGTGCAGAAGGATTTGAATGCGTTATTGGTGAAGCAAAATCAGTCGATAGGCACCCAGGTACACTCCCTGACAAAAGCCCCCTCTATGTAAAGCTGGTTTTCTCCAAAGAAAGTGGGCTCTTACTAGGTGCACAGATTGCAGGCGGAAAGAGTGTCGGAGAAATGATAAATATCCTCGGGCTTGGCTTGCAGATGGGTATTACTGCAAATGATCTTGTTACCATGCAAATAGGAACACACCCATTACTGACTTCTGCACCTACTACATATCCATTGGTACTGGCAGCGGAATCAGCCATTATGAAACTCCGTTAATTTGCTATTAGAAGAATGCAGGATGCCTTTAATACTTCAGGCATCCTGCATTTTATTTGCAATTTTCCAGCGTGGCTCTTATATGATATAAGCATATATATAACCTTTGTAACCTTACTCTCAATTTTGAGCAGGAAAAAATCATTATAATATAGGTAATTACAGATTTTTCACGTAATAATATCTATATATGCCAAATGAAAGCCTGATTGAGGTGAAATATGAGAAAGGAAAAAAGGCATTTTATTGCCTTTGTATGGCACGCATCTTTTCTTGCTTTGACAATGGCTTTTGTGGAAGTAAACACTGTATTACCATCTCTCGTATTAAAAGCCGGTGGGAATAGTTTTTCAATCGGATTAATCACAGCTATTACAACAGGAATTCCATTGCTTGTGCAAATAATATTTGCAGGACTTCTCATGTCGCGCCCCAGAAAGAAACCATTTTTGTTGTTGGGTATTTATCTTAGGGTTCTTGCCCTGGCGTTTATGGGCTTTATGTTGAAAAGCAGTTTAACAGGCGGAATTCTACTTGTGATGATTTTCCTGGTCATTTCTGTCTTTTCATTTAGCGGCGTTTTCGCGGGTATTTGTTATACAGATCTGCTGGGAAAGACTATTGCTGGAAAAAGCAGAAGAAAATTTATGGCTTTCAGACAAATTGTCGGCAGCCTACTTTCATTTGGTGGAGGTTTTCTCGCTAGAATGATTGTAAGTAAAGTTCCTTATCCGAATAACTATTCCGTAATGTTTTTTGTAGCTGCAATTTCTTTGGCCATTGGTTCTTTAGGTTTTTGGTTAATTCATGAGCCACCCGTGAAAATAATTTCCTATCCAGGTTTTTGGAAAATATTGAAAAGTATTCCGGCAACTTTGAAAAAAGACAGTAATTTGCGTAACTACATCATGTTTTCAAACCTAACAGGTTTTGGCCTTATCCTCATTCCTTTTTACGTACTTTTAGCAAAGAAAACTTATGGCCTTAGCGGTGAAAACGTTGGCAACTTTCTCTTTCTTCAAATGATTGGCATACTCGTTGCTGGCTTTTTCTGGGGAAGTTACTTACAGCGCAGGGGATTCAAAAAACTGCTTTACGTTTGTGCGCTTTTTGGCGGTACACTTCCCGTGCTCTCGCTGTTTTTGTCAAAAGCCGGGGTCAACTTTTATGCTTTGATTTTCCTCCTAACGGGTATTGCTTTAAGTGCAAGAAAAATGGGCTTTGAAGGGCTACTCATTGAAATTTCTAACAATGAGAACCGGGCACTTTATACTGGCATTTCTGGAGCATTCAATATTGTCATCTCCATACTGCCATTGATTATGGGAGCACTGATTGATTTCATCGGATTTGAAATAGTATTTTCTCTTTCGAGCTTTTCCATATTTTCGGGTATACTTTACTTGAGAAGAATAAGAATTGTGGAGGTGTAGTTTTTTGCGTGGATTTGGAAGAGGCACAGGTGCCTTTGGCAGGCGATGGGTTGAGTTATATTTGTTGCTACTCATCGCGGAAAAGCCATCTCATGGATACGAGCTTTCTACAAGACTAAAGGACTTTGGCGTTATGATTCCTGGAATTGGCCAAATGGGGAGTCTTTATAGAATATTATCAACTCTTGAAATGAGTGGATTGGTAGCTACGGACTGGGATATAAGCGAGGGTGGTCCTGCAAGAAAGGTTTACAAAATCACCAAGGAAGGCCTTTCTTTTCTTGAAGATGCCATGGAAAGCGTTTATGCTTTGAAAACAAATATAGAAAAATTCATAGAAAGATATGAAGCATTGAAGAAAAGAGAATAACAATTAAAGCGGGGCAAAGGCCCCGCCTTCCTTTTAAAGAATTATTCACAGCTTTTTGTGACAGAACCACCAATCAAAGCATTGATACTCTTCTTTTCTCTTTTCTGCTGTTGCCACATCGCTTGCTGGCGGAATAATAACTTCATCGCCAACAAGTTCGTTGTTAGGCCAGTTTGCGGGAATTGCTACACCCTCTTTGTCAGCTACCTGGAACCCCTTAATCATCCTCAAAAATTCATCCATGTTCCTGCCAAGTTCCTGAGGATAATATAGCATGGCACGGATTGTACTTTCAGGATCAACTATAAACACTGCCCGAACAGTATTTGTCCCTTTTCCAGGATGAATAAGACCAAGTCTTGAAGCAACTTTACCAGTGTCATCGGCGATTACGGGGAATTTGATTTCGATATTTAAGTTTTCTTTGATCCATTCTACCCATTTGATATGGGAGAATACCTGGTCAATGCTAAGGCCTATGAGTTCAGTATTGAGCGCTTTGAATTCTTCATAGCGCTTTTGAAAGGCAACGAATTCTGTGGTACATACCGGCGTAAAATCCGCTGGATGACTGAAGAGTATGAACCATTTGCCTTTGAAAGCATCAGGAAGTTTCATGACTCCTTGAGTTGTTTGGACCTCTAATTCCGGTAATTTTTCGCCTATCAATGGCATTCTTTCTTCCATAACACACGCCTCCTTAATGTTAATACTTATAATCATTCTAAATTCCTTATAATTATACTATATACCATGCTTTGAAGTCAAGAACCCGAATTGCCTCATAAAAAATCTACTGGAAAAGGGAACGTTGCGTCAAAAATAAATCTACTCGAAAAAAAATAACATTTAAAAACCCTGATGATCAGCTAAATATACGATTTCGCTGAGAACTACTTCAAGATAATGTCGAATTAGAGAACTTTCATGCTAAAATCAAAAGTTAAGAAGAAATAACCGGAGGTAAGTAATATGTTGCGTGAAAGTACCAATGGTGAAGTTGAAAGATTATCCAAACGATTTTTTTCAAAGGTTCATCTTGATGTTCTTGATATGATCGATGAGCTAATCATAATCTTTCTTATCGATTCTGTGGAAAGGCCTGGGCAAATTATTTTTGCCAACAAAATGGCTGTGAAACTTCTTGGATACTCTCTTGAAGCCTTGCAAGAAAAAAGCTTTTACGAACTAGCAAAAAATATTCCCATAGATGACAAATTCAGCGAAAAAAAGATGTTCAATTGCGAACTTATTGCATTTTCTGGTTTGCGCTTATCTTTTTTAAGCTCTTTGAGTTTTATGGAACATTCTGGAAGGAGCATGGGTGTATTTATTGGTAAAGATAACAGCAAAACAAAGAGGCTATTGAAAGAATTGCAGTGGAGAGTCGATTTTGAAAGCCTTATAGCCAAAATTTCTTCTATGTTTATCGGCTCATTCGACTTTGATAATGCCGTGAATAAAGCCCTTGCGGAAATTGGCATTTTCACAAGAGCTGATAGGGCATATCTTTTTCTATTTAACGAAGATGAGAAGAGCATGTCAAATACTCACGAGTGGTGTGCTGAAGGAATAAAGCCAGAAAGGGAAAGGCTTCAAAACCTTCCAATTAATATGTTCCCATGGTGGATGCGTAAATTGAGAGCTGGAAAAACACTTAACATTGAAGAAGTGGCAAAATTACCCGAGGAAGCCTCGGCTGAAAAGGAAATTCTTCAGGCTCAAAACATAAAATCTCTCATAGTTCTTCCTATTTTTGTTGGAGAGAAACTTATGGGATTTGCTGGATTAGATGATGTGGCTCGGGACACCCCATGGCAGGAAAGCGACATAAAGTTGTTGAGAATTTTTTCGGAAATCTTATCAAGAGCTTTTGAAGTGAGTCGTTTCAAATAAAAAAAGGGGCTTACGCCCCTTATGAATTGAAGCTTGAAATGATTTTCCTGAGCTTTTCTTCAAGCGTTCTATAAGAAAGGTGTTGTTGCCCGATTGAAAAGTTTTTTTCAGCCTTGCGCTTATACTCTTTCCCGTTCTTCAGCAATTCTATTGCTTCTTTTGCGGCTTTCACAATTTTCTCTCTTGGGATTTCAACATAGCTTGTGCCACTTCTTTCTGCGTATTGTGCTCCAAGGCTTATTACTTCAAAACCCAGCGGCTTGATATCGGTCAAATACACTGGATATTCAAAAACAATCATGTTCTTTTTTGAGAAAAGGGCTTCAAGGAATTGGTTGCCCCAACCTTCAAGAATACTGGGATAGGTAATCATGTCTGCAACCACATACATATCCCAAAGCGAGTACATTTTCTCGTCTTTATGCTCTTGCCTTCCAGCACCCATTATTTGATTACACCATATAACTTCTACCCCTTCTTTTGCAGCGATTTCCCTGAGAAAGCTGTCGTAATTTGTCGCTGTTTCAATGAGTCCTGGCATGAGCATTACAATCCGATCATCAGCTGTGAACTTCCGACCATCATAAAGAGTTCCATAAAGCTCCTCACGCCTTCTGCTCACTTCGCCAACTACTTCTATCGCCAACTCTATGGCTTTTCTATCTGTAACCCGTGTGGCTTGTAAAAACACTATATCATTGGCTGAAATACCCAGTTTTTCTCTAAGGTCCCGATTGAACTCATCTGGTTTCCAAAGTGGTTGCTCAAAGTCAAACACATTTGGAATAACCGTTGAATCGAGACCTTTCCTTTTTAAAAGTTCCTTTCTTGCAATTTCGTTTATTACTACCTGCTTTATATTTCTGTCTTTTGGAGGATAATATTTTTCAAGGCATTCTTTTACAAAACCACAAGTCGGTTTGCTTAGTACAGTCCTTTCCCAGTAAAAATCGTGGTTGTGTGCTATAGCTTTTAGCCCCAGCTTTTTAATAACTTCTGCAAAAGCAATTGCCACCGGTAAAGCCACCCCCAGTGAAAATATGTTGTTGGGGACGATAACTTCAATGTTGTTCTTTTCAACAGCGTTCGTGAGCTTTTTTTCAATGATCATAGCTTCACTCAAGATGTCTTTTTTAAATTCCTCTTCATTGGTATAATCCTTTAATTCTCTATAAGCGTTATATTCTATTTTCTTGAAGCGTTCACTATGAAAACTCATTTCGGGAATGTATATTTCACCGTAATTCGGTGTACCGGAGATGAAAAAAACTTTATGTCCCATTCTCTCCAAAACTTTTCTCCATTTCTCCATCTCCAGAGATACTCCATCAGTTTCACCAACTCTAAAATGCGCAAGGCCAATATTCATCTGGGCAACTCTCCTTTGTCAAAACTAATTTGTTTTGAGTCTTTCTTCAGTGTCTATATCAAAAAACATGACACGCTTTTCGTCAAATGAAATGTTGATAGTTTCATCCGGCGAATATTTCGGAAAAGATGGCGCAACTATCTTCATGATTTTTCCATTTAACTCTATTGCAACCACCTGATGAGAACCTTGAGGTTCAACCACAAGCACCTTTTCCTTGAAAACTGTTTCTCCACTGTTGATCTGAATGCTCTCGGGTCTGATTCCCATTATCAGTTTACCCTTGTTGTAATCCTTTAAGTATGAAAGCAGCCGCTCGTTTAATTTGAAGTTGAATGAAGGATGAACAAGGAATGTTTCCCCTTTATCTCGCTTTATCTCCATTTCAAGAAAATTCGTTGGAGGAGTGCCTATAAAACCAGCTACAAAAATATTTGTACTATTGAAATATACATCATCTGGTGTACCAATCTGTACAATTTTTCCATCTTTCATAACCACAATTCTATCCGCCATACTCATAGCTTCTGATTGGTCATGAGTTACGAAGATAGTAGTAGCCTCAGTTTTATGATGAATGGCTTTTAGCTCTGTTCTCATACGCACTCTAAGCTTTGCATCAAGGTTGGAAAGTGGTTCATCCATCAAAAAGAGTTTAGGCTTCACCGCTATTGCCCTGGCAAGTGCAACCCTTTGTCTTTGGCCGCCTGAAAGTTGTCTTGGAAATCTTTCAAGGTATTCTCCAATGTTGACTAATTCAGCGACTTCTCGAACGATTTTATCGATTCCAGATTTTTCCATTTTCCTTAGCTTAAGGGCAAAGGCTATATTTTCATAAACAGTCATATGTGGCCATACTGCGTAACTTTGAAAGACCATGGAAACGTTCCTTTTTCTCGGTGGCATGTCGGTAACGTTTTCATCATCGATAAGAACCTTTCCCTCTGTAACTTCTTCAAGCCCGGCTATCATTCTGAGAGTAGTGGTTTTACCGCAACCTGATGGGCCAAGGAAAACAATGAATTCCTTATCATTCACCTTTAGATTTACATCTTTTGCACCCCAAACGCTTTTACCATACCTTTTTGAAAGATTTATAAGTTCAAGTGTAGCCATACACTCAGCTCCTTTTTCATAATTTTCTTAGACTTAGACACGCACTCCGCCCCACATTTGGAGTATATATCTCCTTATTATCATGGTGAAGAGGACAGCGGGGAAAGCAAGTGTTACGCTTCCTGCGGCGACGAGATTTATCATGCCTTTTGTTCCAACGAGCGTCTGATAGATGACAACAGGAAAGGTGGGATTGAACTGGGTTAGAACAATGGCTTGAGCAGTTTCTGACCAGCTGCCTATAAAAGCGTACATAGCGCTTGCGGCTAATCCTGGAAGGGCAAGCGGAAGAGTTACTTTAAAGAAAGCTCCCCAACGTGAAGTACCAAAAACCTGAGCAGCTTCTTCAAGCTCCACAGAGATTCCCATGAAAATGCTCGCTGTAATCCATGTGGTCATTCCTATTTGCCCAACCGAGTAAACAAGGGATAAGCCTATCGGTTTATCATAGAAGCCCATCTGAGCAAGAATTATTACCATGGGCATTGCAATTGCGATTCCAGGAAACATCCTGACAAAAAGGACACTCAGTTTCAGCATGTTCTTTCCTTTAAAAACATATCTTGCGAAGGCGTATCCTGCCATGCCACCAATAGAAAGTGAAATAAGAACGGTTAATAGCGCAACTTGAATGCTTCTTAATAAAGCGCCAACAGAATCAGAAGTAACTCTGAAAAAGGTTATATAACTGGCAAAAATGTTTTTGCGAACCTTGAAGGTAACTCCGCCAATTTCACGTAGTTTCTTTTCAATCTGAGCAATTCTTTCCTCTGCCAGGGATTTCTCCTGTGTTTTAACTTCAAGCTGCTTTTCGTAGTTTTCGCGAATTTCCCGAAAAGTTTCGTCTTCGGGGTCTATGAGTTTGAGCTTTTGTTTGGCCTTGACAATATCCCTATTCAACCTGCTTATGTTGATATTTTCTTCTTTTAGCTGTTTTTTTAACTCAGTGATTTGTGCTTTGTTTTGCGCTGTTATCTGATTAAGTTCCTGTATCTTTTCCTCGAGCAAAGATTTTGGAATCTTGCTACTGGTTTTTCGGTTAACAAAATCGATCATTTTCCCCAGATCATCAGAATCAAAGATCGCCGAGAAATCTTTTTTCGATCTACTATATACGCTTATGAGAAAACCACCTGGAATATCATCGGATTGTTGAAGCAAGAAAGTGTTAGAAAAAGCCGGTGCCAGGGCTATTGGCCAGTCATACGCCTCTTGATCTGACATAAACGATATTGATACAAGAAAGTAGATCGGTAATATGATAACCGTAGCTATGCCCGCAACAAATATATAAAAAACAGTGCTTGATATTATTTTTTTCCCTTTTTTTCTCGCCATTAAGCTTCCTCCTTCTTGAAGGCACCGGAGACCTTCAGATAGAGTACGGCCACGATTGAAACAATCATCGCGACTATAACTGAATATGCGAGAGCAATTCTATAGAACCCTAAGAGTTCTTCTTTATAGAAAACAACTTCCTCAAGAAGGACAGGAATCCTTCTGTAACCATAGATCATTACGATAATGAGCCAGACTTGAATTGCAGAAATTATCCTAAGAATCAAGGCAGTTTGAATGCTGGATTTTAGCATAGGCATTGTTATCTTTCTGAGAACAGTTGGTTTATTACCACCAAAAATGTACCCAGCTTCTATCGATTCTTTTGGAATACCCTGAAGGCCTGCAAGTAAAATAACCATCATGAAGGGAATGACCTGCCATGCATCAATGATAATGACAAGCATTAAAGATTGAAATTCATTTCCTGCGAGAAATGGAATCTTTCCATCAGCGGCTATTAAACCGGCCTTATAAAGTAAACTATTCATCCAACCATATGTAGCAAATCCGCTTGACCACATTGCCCCAACAGCGGTAGCGGGTAGTGCCATAGGGATCAAAGCCAAAGAAAGAAACAGGCCAGCCCCTCGAAACTTTTTATTGATAAGTAACGCCAGTCCCAGAGCCACAACAAATTCAATAGTAACGGAAATAGCAACAAAAATCCCTGTGTTGATTATCGCTTTTACGAAGAAAGGATCGCTGAAAATTGTCTTGTAATTTGCCAGTGAAAATGTACTGCTCCCCTCTTCCTGAAAGCTATAAAAAACAGCTGCAAGAACAGGTCTTAACCAGAAAATAGCGTAGTAAAGAATTGTGGGTGTTATCAAAAGGTAGGGAATATACCTTTTGAATTTCGTCGCCGTGATAACCATCACCACCTAATCAAAATTGATTCAAAATAATGGGGGACATAAGTCCCCCCTATTGCAAACAGAAAATGCCTATTACTTTCTAAGAGCGTCGATTTTGAGCTGCATGATCTCGAGGTATTCGGGATCAAAAATACCATTCATGATCATGTTCTTGAAAATGTCATCGTAAACGAGTTTAACCTGACCCCAGTCTTTCCATTTGGGAGCGATGTAAGAAAGGACGCCATTTTTCATGACCATGATAGATTTCTCGATAACTTCATCTTCCACAGTGTCGCCAAGGTAAATGATGGCTTCTTCAACAGTGGGAATGAAGCCTCCTGTCCCTTTGCTGACTTTTAACATGACATCGGGTCTGGTAATATACTCAAGGAACTTAACGGCAAGATCGTAATGTTTTGTTCCCTTGACAATAGCGAGACCACTTGTACCGGCGACCGAACCTCTTCCAGCAGGGCCTTTGGGAACTGGAGCAATTATGAAGTTTGTCGGATCGTTCTTATAGACTTCACCGACTCTAGCACAGTGAGCAGCCGCAAGCCAGGCTTCGCCCCTTTTCAGAGGTGGTCTTGAATCATCGTAAGTCATAACAGCTGGCGGGAATGCGTCTACCATTTTGCTCAGTAGATAGAATGCAGCCATGGCACCAGGATTGTCGAGATTTGGCCAGTCAGCGCCGTAAGAAAGACAGATAGCCCCGGCCTGATAAATAAAGGATTTCTTGGGAACTCCGGTTACAACAAATTTCCCTTCGCCTTCGCCAAGAGCTATTGCATTGGCCCACTCTGCTACCTGTTCCCAAGTAAGATTCTGGATGTCTGCGCCTTCCGGAAGGTATGGAAGAGCCTTTTTGTTGGCAATAAAGAGGTAAACATCCGCTCCGATAGGAAGGAAATACCTTTTGCCATTGAAAACTGTCATGGAATCAAGGCCTTTTGAGAAATGCCTGTCAGTCCACTGGGATACGACATCAGTCAGGTCAACAACATAACCGTTGTCAACCCATTCGGGCATGTTTGCGGCGTAGGCAATAATTACATCAGTCGTGATATTGCCCGTTTCTTGCTGTAGCTTCACCTGCTCTAATATTTTCTGATCATCGAGAGTGGAGAATTTCACTTCAACGCCATACATTTCCTCGAAAGGTTTGAGGATTTCGTTGATGACAAATTCCTTCTCTGATGGCGGTGTCCAGAGCCTTGACACGACAACTAATGTTTCTTTACCAAATGCAAAAGCTGCAATAGCAACAAGCATAAGAACAAGAAGTAGCTTTTTCATACGTACCCCTCCTTTTAAAAGATAGTTAAAGACAACGTTGTCATAACTGGTACAGAATAAGCTTACTACTGTGAACCTACTTATACAAATGGAATTATAGACTATAATTCACGAATATCCCAGAACAAACGCTTTTATAGCTTATTACGGGCTCAGTTCGAATTTTATAAGATTTCATACTTTTTTTAATTTATACTATAATAATGTAGTCGTAGATGACAATGTTGTCAATAGAGGGTGGTTAAAATGAAAAAGGTTACCATTACAGACATAGCGAAACTCACTGGTTATTCTATAAAAACGGTTTCCCGAGTTATAAATAACGCGCCCAATGTAAGAGAGGAAACCCGCAGGAAAATCTTGCAGGTCATTGAAGAACACAACTACAGCGTTAATCTTCTTGCGAAAGCGCTGAGAAATAGCGAAACCAGAACCGTAATACTTTTCATCGATAGGAGAAGAGGAAAATACTGGAACAAATGGCACGATCTCATGTTAAAGAGTTTTATGGTCAAGCTGAAAGAGAGAGGCTATAAAGTCATCATTTCTCCTTCTTCTGGCGAAGAAACTATCAGTAATGACACTGATGGGTTTCATCTACTCAAAAGTGGCCTCGCTGATGGTGCAATCATGTTTGATGTCATATCTAAAGATTGTCGGGTGAGCTATCTTAGGACAAATAACATTCCTTTTGTTATCATAGGCAAAGACAAGGATTTCAACGATACGACTTTTGTCGATCTCGATAATTACCTTGTTGGTTACATTGGTGCAGAATATATCATAAAAAAGGGATACAAAAATATAGCCTTGTTTCTCGGCCCAAAGGTATTTAACGTAAATCGCGAAAGGGCTCAAGGTTTTGAAGATGCTTGTAAAAAATACGACGTAACTCATAGCGTTTATTACGAACTATCCACTATCAAAGAAGTGTATAATATGACTCATATACTTCTCGACCGGAGAGTTGTAGATGCATTCTTTATTTCTGGCGATGACAAAGCACTTGGTGCTTACAGGGCTATCCGCGAAAAAGGCTTAAAAATCCCAGAGGATGTTGCCGTTTTGGGGATTGATAATCTTCCTTCAAGTGAATATATGTATCCACCTTTGACTTCAATCGACCAGAACGTAGAAAAATTTTCCGACCGAGCTGTTAATCTTTTGATAGAAATGATGCATTCAAAGAAGAAATCCCCACAAAGGATCATTTTGACTCCTAAAATCGTGGAAAGACAATCTGTATGAAAGGATGTTGTCCGTGGAATTATTAAAAGAAGTATATTTTGATAAAGCGCCATTAAAATATCAAGACTACCTGAATTATCTTATAGATGAAAAGGAATCCACACTAAATTTTTTGCAAGGCTCGACACACTGGCCTGTAATTCCCAATCTAACAAAAAAGGTTAACAACGAAGGAAATTACATTCCTTTTAAAGGAGACACTATTGTATTTCCCGTGAAGCAGCAGGAAATATTTGTGAGAATACAGGAAAAGGTTTATCAGAAAGCTAATCAATCCTTAGCAAATCCATTGAAGCCCGAATACTTCCATATTACGCTACACGACCTTAACAATGAAATTGATATTGAAGAAAAAGACAAGTTAGACAAGATGATAGAACAATCCAGTCTATTGTGCCAGGACATTCTTAAGGAGCTTGCCATATATCTCAACAAACACCCGGGCCAAAGTAGAATAGCTTTGAAATCAATTGGTTTTATGGGACCACCCATCGGGATTGCTGTACTGTTCATTCCCTCAACAGAAAAGGATTACAAGATTTTGATGAATCTTTTTGAATTGTTCCAAAAAATTGTGAAATTGAGCAAACCGGTGAAACCCCATCTCAGCCTTGGTTACTTTCTCCCCGAAGAACCAGAGAGCAAAAAGAAGCTCGACCTCTTAAAGGTACTCAACGAAAATCCGAATATTGAACTTGAATTAGACCTTTGGGAACTCAGTTACCAGAAATTCACAGATATGAATACCTATATAACAGAATTCCAGACAAAAGAGTTTAAGTGAACTTTTGTGCAAATTAGACGTCAAAATATATGAATTACCCCCTTGAAATAAATTGCCACAAGATTAAAGGGCACAGAAATGGTGCCCTTTTTTTACTGCGCTTCATTGATTATCCGCTCGATTGTGTTGATCTCATCTATAACGGCGTTCAAGGCGTGTAAAGTATTTGTAAGACTCAGTCCTTTTTTCTCGCAAGCATCTTTTAATGTATCCATCTTTGCACAACAAACATCAAAACCCAGTTTTCCAACTTTTTCGTATAATCTTGTGTGAAGCTTCATTATATCATTTAAAGTCATATCCTCAGTTATTATAGGTAACATTTAAATCCCTCCTTTTATTTAGAAGAATCAGAGTTTTATTTGCTTATGTCTTTTTTGTGCATACGAATATTCTGACAACATCGAAAACAAGATGGATTTCTTTCTCTATTTCAAAGCCTGCCTGTAAAATGTTCCTTTTAGTATCACGAACTGTGCTTGTGCCAAAAAGCGGTTTGGTGATGACGTTTGCCAAATACAGGAAAGTGTTAATGAAACCGTTTTGGCTTCTCATATGTTCCAAAAAAATGGCTTTCCCTTCTTTTTTCAACACTCGCTTTGCTTCTTTTAAGCCCTTAACTGGATCAGGAACTGTACAGAAGACAAAGGTAGAAACTACTGCATCAAAAGTGTTAGACTCAAAAGTCATATTCTGAGCATCCATTTCCAACAAAGTAAGTTTTGATCCCTGAAATGCTTTCTGCCTTTTCTTGGCAAATTTCAGCATACCAATACTAAAGTCTATACCAGTTACTTCAACGCTAGATGGATAATAAGAAATGTTCTTCCCTGTTCCAATCCCAATCTCCAGAACTTTTCCATTGCACGGAAGCTCTTTCATGAGTATCATTCTATATCTGGAAAACGCACTATTTTCCATAACAGTTTCCAAAAAATCGTAAATACAAGAAACCCTGTTATACTTCTCTTTTGCTCCCATTCGGACTCTTAAGCCTTCAAAAGCCGGGCATTGATGGCAACTATCACAGTGCTTAAGCTCATCAAGACGGCTCCTATTGCGGGGCTCAAAAGAATCCCGAAGGAATAAAGCACACCCGCAGCCAAAGGAATCGCTATCACGTTGTATCCTGTTGCCCAGACCAAGTTCTGCATCATTTTTCTGTAAGTTGCCTTTGAAAGCGTTATTGTTTCTACAACGTCTTCTGGATTATCTTTGGATAGTACTATGTCTGCACTTTCAATTGCAACTTGTGTTCCAGCTCCAATGGCAATGCCCGCATGAGCTTCGACTAACGCTGGAGCATCATTGATTCCATCTCCTACCATTACAACAGTGTTTTCAGTAGCTAGTTCCTTAACTTTTAAAGCTTTTTCATGTGGAAGAACTTCAGCAAAATAGCCATCCATTTCAAGCTTTTTGGCAACTGCTTTGGCTACGATGTCGCTATCTCCGGTTAACATATATACCTTTATTCCCAACGCATGGAGTCTGTTAACAGCTCTTTTGGATTCGGACCGTATTTTATCTCCCAGAGCAATCGCACCTATGACAGTATTCTCGTTAATAAGGAAAACCACGGTTTTTTCGCTATTTAACAAGCTCATGACTCTCTTGTCGTCGAATCCAATGTTTAATTCAAAGAGGTGGTTAGGACTCACAATCAAATATTCTAAAGCTCCTATTCGACCTTTAGCCCCTTTCCCGGGAATTGCTGTAAAGTCATCGACTTTTTCGAAGCTAATTCCTTTGCTTTTTCCATAACCAACGATGGCACGAGCAATTGGATGTTCCGAATTTGCTTCGAGGGATGCGGCAAGTTTTATTACTTCGAATTCTGAGAGAGTTGAAAGGCTTATAACATCTGTGACTTCAAAAGCTCCTTCAGTCAAGGTACCGGTTTTATCGAAAACAACAACATCTACATCTTTTATCCGTTCAAAAGCTTTTCTGTCTCTAATTAATATTCCCTTTTTCGCCGAAGCAGATGTTGACGTTGCCACGACAAGCGGTACTGCAAGCCCAAGAGCGTGAGGACAGGTTATTACCATCACGGTAACCATTCTCTCAAGAGCAAAAAGCAATGATTTCCCAAGTGCTAACCAGATTCCCAGCGTCGAAAAACCTATAGTAATTGCGATTATTGTCAGCCAAAATGCAGCTTTGTTCGCAAGATCTTGGGTTTTCGACCTTGTTGTTTGAGCTTGTTTTACAAGTTTAACGATTTGCATCAAATATGTATCTTCGCCAGTGCTTTTAACTTCAACCTTTAATGCTCCACCATGGTTTACAGACCCGCCAATAACTTCATCTCCTCGCTTTTTATAAACTGGTTTGGATTCTCCAGTAAGCATGGATTCGTCTACACTGCTTGAGCCCTCAATAACCACTCCATCTGAGGGTATCTTTTCACCGGGCTTAACCAATACAATATCACCCGGCTTCACTTCTTGCATTGAGACATCTTTCACCCCATCATTTGTTATCAGGTGAGCCTCAACAGGCATTAGTTTAACAAGTTCTTCAAGTGCGTGGGAAGCTCCCAATACAGATCGCATTTCTATCCAATGACCCAATAGCATGATGTCAATTAATGTCACCAATTCCCAGTAAAAAGTTTTTCCAGCAATTCCAAAGGTTACTGCAGCGCTGTAAAAAAAAGCTACACTTATTGCCATTGCTATTAATGTCATCATTCCCGGTAATTTTTCCGAGATTTCCTCTCGAGCACCCTTGATGAAAGGAAATCCTCCATAAATATAAACCACTACAGCCAAAAAAAAGAGCAGATAATTTGCTCCAGTGAATGTAATATCGTAATTCAAAACCATTTGAAAAAATGGTGATAGAAATAACACGGGAGCTGTCAATATCAATGAAATGAAAAACCTCTTTTTAAAGTCCTGTAGCATGTGTTGATGATGAGAACCATTAATTGTAGGATCAGCTTTATTATGGACATGACCTTCCATATGTTTTTCACCACCTTGCACATTGTCACCTTCCTTCTAAGTATCCCTCCCCCATGGGGGGTATCTTTATTTTAAACTATTTTTCTTTTCAATATGATTTCCCAGATGAAACAAATTCCATTAGAAGAACTAAATGGTTGATTAGTGAATAAAAAAAAGTTATTATATATCTAAGGTGATATATCGGAGGCGATATATATGCACAAAGGTTTTTTGAATGTAGCGATATTCAACATAGTTGTGAAAGAGCACCCTATTCACGGGTATCGCATAATGGAACTGATCGAAGAAAAAATAGGTTATAAACCTTCTCCCGGTTCTGTCTATCCAATTTTGAACGCCCTTGTCTCGAAGGGATATCTTCACTTTGAAATGGACGGAAAACGGAAGTTGTATTCTCCAACGAAATCCGGACTTAAAGTTCACGAAGAGTTTGAAAGTAAGCGGGCAGAATTAATAAGCACTTACCGGGATCTTTCCGAATCTGTTTCAAAGCTCATGGGGGAGAAAAAAGCTGAAATTCTTTTGCCTAATAATATGGGACATAGCAAACAGCCCGCAGTTGTGAGAAAAATCCTGTTTAGAACCATGGAAATTTTCAAAGAAACAAATTGGGAAAACAAAAAAAGCATCGAAAAACTTATAAGCCAACTAAAAACGTTGATCGATGTTTTGGAAACTTTAA
>Ga0190330_1000054_pt1 | contig 26451 bp, 25 predicted proteins | sample 48720434_MG_FD_161654 | JGI IMG/M metagenome (GOLD analysis project Ga0190330, IMG submission 161654) | Hydrothermal vent sediment bacterial communities from Southern Trench, Guaymas Basin, Mexico - 4872-04-3-4_MG | ecosystem: Environmental > Aquatic > Marine > Hydrothermal vents > Sediment ...
TCTTAGGGAAAGCGATGTAGTAGCAAGAATAGGTGGCGATGAATTCATCTTTGTTTTACCCGAAACAGATTTTGAAGCGGCAAAAATCGTCAAGAAGAGAATTGAATTCAACTTACGTGAAGTTATGAAGCTAAAGAACGGAATTGTCACAGTAGGGGGGAGCGTAGGCATAGCAACATTTCCAGATGACGGAACAGAACTTGAACAATTGATAAAAGTCGCTGACCATCGCATGTATGAAACTAAACATTCAAGCAAGAGTACAAAGCCAAATAGTAGCAAGCCACTTTAGGTTTTTCCCCTAAGGTCGTGCATCCCTTTCAGGCAAAGAGCGCTACCGAAGGCAATGGTACCTAATTTCCCACCAGCACCTCCGAAATGCTCGACACTCATGAGGAAAAGAATACCCATTATTGTCCCGCTTAACAGCGCATCTAATTCATGCCTTACTATTCTCTTAGAGCTCATGCCTACAAAAGAAGCGCACATTGTGGCAGCAGCTATTGTGCTACCACTGTCTGGATAAACAACCGGAAATACTAGTCCAGCGATTAAACTCACAGCACTTGAAGAAGCTACGATATCCTTTTTTAACCTTATAGAGAGTATGTGTGTAAGCAACACACCGATAACGCTGAAAATAAAGATATACAAGCCAGTCATCATGGAAATTTTGTTTCCTTTAACCAGTTCGACTTTTGAAAGCCAGGAGAGTAGTATCCAGCTTGAAAAGGCTATTGCCCCCAATTTTCCTCCAATTCCTTTGTAAACTTTCTGTGATAGGATAAACAAAATGCCAGCGATAAAAGAAGCCATGAGCACGTGCGTAAAATCATGAAGTACCTTGGGGGAGATCATACCAACGAAGGAGCCACAATAAATGGGCACGGAATATTTCTTAGCCAAAGAACTCCCTACTATCCCCACTAAGGATGCGGCAACTACTGCACCCAGCCCAAAGTAGATATTCAGGAGATATGATATAAGAGCTCCAGCAACCGTTGCCAATAATATCAACAGCGATACTGATTCACTATGATGAATTTTCTGCTCCTTAAGCTGTTTCTTAAACTCATTTTGCATCGAAAACACCGTTAATATAACTAACAGCAATAACACTGGAAACAGAAAAGGCTCATCTGCAAACGATGAAAAAAGGGTCATTAAAAAAAGTATTAGCGTAAAAGCAGAAAGTATAAAAAAAGCCATTAAACGCATTCACCCACCCCTAAAACAATTCTACATGATTTGTACTGTGAGATGCTAAAGATTCTCGAACCACGGTGTCGATGATATAATCATGATATAGGAGGGATAGCTTGAGCCGAAAAGAACAATTTGAGCGCGCAGCAAAAATTGAAGAAACCCTTAGAGCGATATATATAAGAATCAAGCGGGAGGGAAGAAAGGTTCTAAAAGATTTTCCGATAACCCCCGCTCAATTTGACGTGCTTCAGATTTTGTATTTTTCAGGAAGTAAACGCATGAGTGATATGAGCAGGATGCTTGGAATTACCAAGAGTACAACCACTGGTCTTGTCAAGCGCTTAATTGAGGGAGGGTTCATAGAAAAGAAGCGTTCTGATGAAGACAAGCGCTCTTATATTATCGACATTTCTCAAGAAGGCGTTAAGCTCATAGAAAAGGTGATTGAGCAAAGGGTTAATTATTTATACGAAATCCTTCTGGAACTCAAGTCCCATAAACCAGAAGATCTCCTCAAAATGCTCGGTGAGCTTTTAAATGCAATGAAGAAAAGCGGATAAGGGGGAATTGCCTTGAAAAAAGTGCTATCTGTCTTTTTAACAGTGTTATTCATTGTTTCGATCTTTGCCGCTACCGGAACGGTGAGAATCAGCGCAAAGAAAATCTCAGGGAAAAAGGACCTCGTATATCTCACCGGAGATGTTTATATCGAGAAGGAAGGCGATGTATCGCTTACCACTGAAGCAGCCACCATGACAGCTAAAAATGGCAATTGGAATCACATAGAAACTTCTGGCTTGACCCATGTTAGTTTTTCTTCCGGTGATGCCACTTCTATGAACATGGTTTATGATCTTGATACATCCAGTGGGACACTTTTGCATAGAGTTACCGCTGTATTCAACAGTGATACCGGTGAAAGAAAAATCATGATAAAAAATGCCGAAAAACTCGATTTTGACTTGAACAGAAAAGAGTACAAAGGCGAATCGCTCCCCAAAAATGACAAAAATTTCAAACCTCTTGAAATTCAATATAAAGATGAACTCACAGCAAATTCCCTTTATTTTGAGTACAGTGAAAGCACAGGAATAATATTGCTTGAAGGAGAGGTATATGTAGACGATGTCAAGAATAGAAGGAAAATCCATGCCACTAAACTTTATTACAACACCAACGATGATTCTTTTGAAGGTGAAAACGTTTCGCTTGAAATGACATTCGAGGAGGATGGAAAGTGATAGATATAAAAATAGTCAGAAACAATCCAGAAGTAATTGAAGAAGCCCTCAAAAATCGCAATGTTGACCCTACCCTGCTTGAAGAGGTACTAAAGATTGATGTAGAAAGGCGTAAGGTTATCGCAGCAGCTGACAAGAAAAAAGCCGAAAGAAATGCGATCTCATCGAATATCGCAAAACTGATGTCAGAAGGGAAAAAGAACGAAGCCCAGGCGCTCAAAGATAAAGCTAAGAAAATATCCCAGGAGGTCAAAGAGCTCAATCAAAAAGCCGGTGAACTCGATGAACTTCTTAGAGCAAAACTTCTTTATATCCCCAATATACCGCACTCTAGCGTTCCAATTGGGTCCGATGAAAATGACAACGTAGTAGTAAGGAAATGGGGAAAGCCTCGAAGTTTTGATTTTGAACCCAAACCTCATTGGGAACTTGGCGTTCAGAGCGAGCAGATGGATTTCGATAGAGCGGCCAAATTAAGTGGTTCGAGGTTTGTGGTTTTGAGAAACCAGCTCGCAAAGCTCGAGAGAGCCTTAATAAACTTCATGTTAGACCTTCACACTACCGAGCATGGCTATCAGGAAGTTTCGCTTCCTCATCTGGTTAAACGTGAAACAATGCTATCAACTGGCCAGCTTCCAAAATTCGAAGAGGAAGCCTACAAAACAGAGCCAGATGATCTGTTCCTAATTCCCACCGCTGAAGTCCCTTTGGTGGGACAACATAGAGACGAAATCCTCGAATTTAACAGTTTGCCGAGGAAGTATACAGCTTACACTCCCTGTTATAGACGGGAAGCAGGTAGCTATGGCCGAGATGTAAAGGGCATGATAAGAGTACATCAGTTTGATAAAGTAGAACTTGTCTGGTTTACCCATCCAGAGAGCTCCTACGATGCACTTGAAACATTAACCGCAAATGCGGAGGAAGTGCTGAAAAGGCTAAAACTACCATACCGGGTGGTATCATTATGTTCAGGGGATTTGGGGTTCGCTGCCGCCAAAACCTATGACCTCGAAGTATGGCTCCCTTCTTACAATACATACAGAGAAATTTCTTCATGTAGCAATGTTGAGGATTTCCAGGCTAGAAGGGGTAACATACGCTTTAGAGATAGAGACAACAAACTGAAATTCGTACATACCCTTAATGGCTCCGGTTTAGCAGTTGGTAGAACACTGGTTGCCATTGTTGAAAATTATCAGCTTCCAGATGGGAGGATACAAGTCCCTGAAGTACTAATTCCTTATATGGGTTTGGAGGTAATCGCTTGAGTGCCCAACGCATTCTGGATCGATTCTGTCGAAAAAGATAGGGTATACCTTTCACCTTCTGAGGTGAACCACCTGAAGGTGTTGAGAGCCAGGATTGGAGAATTGTTTACCGGACTCGATGGAAAAGGGAATTTCTATCGTTTTCAGCTTGAAAAGTTAAGCAAAAGGGAAACAATTGGAAAGCTTTTGAGCGTTGAACATGTAAGTCGTGATATGAAGAAATTGACAATCCTGGTGGCTGCTACCAAGTGGCCGCGATTACGCTTGGTTGTGGAAAAGGCCGTAGAGCTTGGAATTGATCGAATTGAATTATTCAACAGTAAGCACAGTATAGCTAAAGTCTCAAAAGACAAGCTTGAAAAATTCCACTCAGTAATGCGCGAAGCATCCAAGCAATGCTTAAATCCGTATTTACCAGAGCTTCAAATCATGGGTTCAGTGGATCAAATTGCGTTAAGTGGCTCAACGAACCTGCTTCTGGATTTTTCCGGGAAATCTCTTCAAAGCTTTGCTGATAAAATTGCCACAAGTAGAAATGTTAGAATCTTAGTTGGACCAGAAGGCGGTTTTTCAAAGGACGAGTTGGAAAAATTTCAACACTTTAGTTCCGCTGTATCGTTGGGGAAAAGAATTCTCAGGGTTGAGACAGCTGTGATTGTCTCTGCCTTCTTCGCTTCTCTTCAAATGGGGAGATTTTGAGAAAGGGGTGAGATTCATGGAAAATCAAGCTTCCTTTATGAAACAATTCAGAGAAATTGAACACGAATATCGAGAAAAACTTTCCGAGGCAAAAACACCAGCTGAAGTTGGAGACACTTTTATAACCTACACCCACAAATTGCTTATCAAGGCTGGTGTTGAAGTTTCAAACAAGGCTGTTGAATACATCATTTTTGATCCTGAAGGCGAAGAAAACTTCAAATTTGAAAAGCCACTGGAAGAAAAATTAACAGGCATTTTCGAAAAGAGCGATCTTGACAACATTATCAAAAAAATGGCTTTAACAGCCAAGCATAGGCATACGCAAATTATCCGTGATTCTGACAGAACAGATATGTATAGAAGGCATGAATGATAGTTAATACTTGGGAGGGGTAGTATGGAATATCGTAAAGTGGGAAAATGGGGACTCAAAGTTAGCGAGCTTTCTTTAGGTTCCTGGTTAACTTTTGGAAACCAACTTGACGTTGACAGCGCAAAAGAGGCAATGAAAGAAGCTTTCAAGCAGGGGATCAATTTCTTCGATACAGCTGAAGCCTATGCCAGTGGCATGGCAGAGTTCATTATGGGACAGGTCCTCAAAGAATTCAGAAGGACAGATATTGTAGTTTCCACGAAGATCTTCTGGGGTGGCAATGGTCCAAATGATAGAGGGCTTTCAAGAAAGCACCTTCTTGAAGGAACATGGAATTCTTTGAGAAGGCTCCAGCTTGACTATGTAGACCTTATATATTGCCACAGACCAGATCCAGAAACCCCCATAGAAGAAACAGTCCTCGCGATGGATTATATAGTTAGGAATGGATTAGCGCTGTACTGGGGGACTTCTGAATGGAGCGCAGACCAGCTTGAAGCGGCTCATAAAGCATGCAAAGAACTTAATTGTGTGCCTCCCATTGTTGAGCAGCCACTATATAACATGTTATCCAGAGAAAGGGTAGAAAAGGAATATCTACCAATATACGAAAAATATGGAATGGGATTAACAACATTCAGTCCGCTTGCCTCAGGTATTCTTACCGGTAAGTACAACAATGGCATACCAGAAAACAGTAGATTGGCTCGCTTCCCGTGGCTTAAAAAGAATCTTGAAGAGCGGGGGCTGTTGAGTAACGAAACCCTTGGAAAAGTCAGGGAAATTGGCAAAATAGCCAAAGAATTTAGCGTGAAACTGTCCCAGCTCGCACTTGCCTGGTGTTTGAAAAACCCCAGAGTTAGCAGCGTAATTCTTGGAGTTAGCAATTCAGAACAACTCAAAGAAAACTTGAAAGCCATAGAGGTAAAAGAAAAGCTTACGGAAGACATTATGGAAAAGATAAAGAAGATTCTTGAATGACAGAAAAGCTAAGCAACGGGTTTAGGGTACTGAAAATCGGGTCTGGTGTTTAGTTATTAGTGTTTAGTAAGAATATAACCCAGACCCAATTTTTAATAGAGTGAGCCCGGAATATGGTATTATCTAATAAAACCCCGCAACTGGAGATGAGTATGAAAAAGCCAGAAAATAATATGACCCCAAGAGAAATTTTTGAAACGCTTTTTGACCTGACAAGGGTTTTTACTAAATATTTCTACGAGCAAGTAGAGATAGGTGAACTCAAAACTGCTGAGTTTTTTATTATGTTGCTTGTTCATTTCAAGGGACCCAAAAAAATGCATGAGCTTGCAGATGCTTTCAACATGACACGGGCAAACACAACGATACTTGTAGATAATATGGAGAAGAAGGGGTACCTTGAACGAGAACGTTCAAATGAGGACAGAAGAGTTGTTTATGTTCACATAACAAAGAAGGGAAAGAAACTTTGCGAAAGCATTGTGGATAACTTCAGTAACATGGTCGCTGACTTCCTTGCCAGAGTTCCAAAGGATGATATAGAAGTCATCGAAGATGCATTTGGAAGACTCACAAAACTTTTTGTGAGGGAAAATTAGCGAAGTACGTCTGCAAGAAAGGCATTCCATGCTTGAACAATACAGCCACCTTCAGGCAAAATTTCGGGAATTGACCCGGGCATTCCCCTTTTAAGGGCACTGTTAAGTGCTTCTAGCATTTTAATTTCCAATTCCACATCCTCATAATTTTTCGCAGCTTTCAAGGCAAGAATTGTAGGAAGGCTCCAGACTATTGAATTTTTATCAGTTGGCCCATATTCCCCAGCTTCAAAAATATTCAAAGGCAGAGAATGGATCATACCCTTTTCCGTAAAAAAACCCTCTTTTTTCATCCTTTTAATAACCTTTTTCCCGAGTTCTTTCGGAACTAGTCCAAAAGTCAGTGGATAAATCTGAATAAAATGCCCTTCAAAAAGCCTTTTTTCACCAGAAACAGCATCATAAAAAAGCTCCCCGTTGTTCCATATATTCGGAAAATTCCCTTGTAACTTTTCTAGCAACACTTTTGCCTGAGCACTATATCTTAGATGATTTATTAAACCGGTATCATTGAGTTCGAGCATTAAAGCGTAAAACCAACTCGCCGTATCAAGCATGACAAAATTTGACGTTCCTGGAACTTCGACTACCCCTTCGCCAACAGGATAACCGTCATCGTTCAAAATGTTAAATAGCTTTTCGAAGGCTCTATCCACAAGTTCCATAAGATAAAGTTCATCTGTAAGAGAAACATATCGGGTAACCAAATAAGCAAAGGCTGGGATTTCATTTGTTCTGGCTTTGGCATAAACATGGCCCGTTAGTGTCACTTCATGGGGGGCTACACCATTCCCATGCTTGGCCAGATTTTCAATCGATGCTTTTACTAGCTCTATCTGAGGAGTGTGTAAAAGGCCCAGACCGGTATAAACACTGTCAATCCCAAACCACCAGGGAAATTCGGGCAATCCTGCCGCATAGCCTTCTCCTGACTCTCTCGCGAAATAAAGATCCAGCGCGTTAAGCTGTACCCAAAATGTTATGTCTTTCCTGTATTGCGGCAGGTATCTCGAATAAAAGCTATTTTTTGCATTGACTATTTCATCAAAGGAAAAGCCAATGCCATGATCACAAATAACGCAAGTTAAAGGATTTGAGCTCGGGGTGATTATTATTTCCCGATCCCGTATGCCTATTAGCGAAGTGTTTGTATGAAGAACAAATTTCCTTTTGGCATTCAGGGATATTGTTACTACTGCGCCGGTACGCTTTCTTTTTATTTTGAGAACCGGATTAAAACTTTCATGTTTAAGCCAGGTTGCGCTGGGATCAACGCAAATTTTGAGAACATGTTCTGGTTGGTAATTCGATAGCTGCACAGAAAATGCAGGTTCGTTTGGATGAGCTGCGAATTCGAGCTGAGTTTCGCCAAATATGAGAGATTTATGATAAATGTTGTTCACGAACTTGTCTGAAACAAGTACTTCGCTCCCTTTTAGGAGAGTAATTGAAGAAATTAAACGTGTATTATCAATCCAGAGACCACCCATTTTACCTTTTACATGCCAACCGATATTCTCATTCTTCCCGTTAGCACGTCCAATGTAATATGTCCTTCTGCCACTCTCATAAAAAAGAAAGTTCATTGTATCATCCCTTCAAACCAGTGGACACACTGCTTTCCACAAAATATTTCTGAAAACTCAAGAAGATAATTATCATAGGTATGGTCATGAGAATTGAAGCAGCCATCATATACTGCCAAAAAGTATAATAACTCGTTCTGTAAAAGTCTAGTCCCACAGTCAGTGTGTACATATTTTTGTCAGAAGTCATTAGAAGCGGCCACAGAAAGTCGTTCCATGTGCCTACAAAGGTGTATATTGCCAATGCGGCTATGGCTGGTTTGGAAATAGGCAGAACAATCTTTGTATAGGTTTTGAATATAGATGCCCCATCTATTTTAGCGGCTTCTTCTAACTCCCGGGGAATACCCATAAAGAATTGCCTCATGAGAAAAAGTCCGAAAACTCCCGTAAGCTTTGGTAAAAAAAGACCATAATAGGTGTTTACAAAACCGAATTTCACCATCAAATTGTAGTTCGGGATCATGGTAACATGCCCCGGAACCATCAACGTCGCGAGAAACATGGTAAACCAAAAGTTTTTTAGTGGAAAATTCAACCTTGCAAAGGCATAGCCCCCTAGCATGTCGAAGATCAAGTGCCCCAGAGTAACCATGACCGCGTACAAGATCGTATTTAAAATCCAGCGGGCATAAGGGGTAATTTGAAAAATTTGGAGGTAGTTTCCTATTGTCGCGGGTGCGCTGAAAACTTTTGGCGGCCATTGAAAGATATTGATATCAGGTGGCCATTTCATGATGTCCACACCGCGTTCTATTCCCTGTTCATCTTTATATTTCATTGGGGTTATAGATACTAACCCGGACCAGATGAACGGGAAAAGGGAAACAGCTGCATAGGCTATAAGAATCACATATGAAATTGTCAGGCCTATTTTCCACTTTTTATTCATGCAATTCACCCTTCTTAGAAATACGCTTCTTCTTTTATGAACTTTCTTTGTAATGTTGTAATGAGCAATATGATAAGGAATAAGACCATGGCTATTGCCGAGGCGTATCCCATATTGTGGTACTCAAATGCATTTTTGTAAATGTAATAGGAAATAGTGATATTTCGCATGTTTTTTATGAGAAAATAAATCTGGTCAAATACTTGCATACAGCCTATTATCCCCATAATTGAAACAAAAAGGATTTGGGGCCGTAGGAGTGGAAAGGTGATCTTCCAGAACCTTCTCCAGAATTTTGCACCATCTATTTCAGCAGCTTCATAAATCGTTCCAGGTATTCCCTGTAAGCCAGCTAGAAAGGTAACCATAAAATACCCTGCGGTTGTCCAGATGTTTAACACCATAATCGCTCCAAGTGCTGTATTAGGGTTATTAAGCCAATCAATGGGTTGCATGCCAAAGTATCCCAGCAATCTGTTTAGAACCCCGGGCTTTGAATATATTAGCCAGAATATCATGGATATAGCCGCAGAAGAAGAAATGGAAGGAATAAAAAAAACAGCTTTAAAAAAGCCACGCCCTCTTATCTTCATATTGGCCGCTACTGCAAGTAATATAGCTAGAAGAGTTTGGACTGGAACAACGATAACTGAATAAACGAAAGCATTTTTCAAGGAAATCCAGAAATACTGGTCTTTAATCATCTTCTTAAAATTGCTGAGACCTAAAAAGTCTGGGATATATCGCTTAAATAAATTACTTTCAGCCTTCATGTATTTTTCCATAAATTTCGAAACTGTCATCTCTTCTTTCAACTTACCAGCAAGAAAATCCTTTATGAGTCTTTCTGAGTCGAGATACTTCCTTATAGCTTCAATTTGTTTATCATTCAAATTCACTCCAACATCATAGAGAACAAAGTCCACTGGATTAAAAAAATTGGCAATTTCTTCATAAGAGACATCCTCTTCATCTGGAAAAACGGCGGTATGGAACATCATGGCTTCTTCCGGAATAAAGCGCATTTTGAATTTCTGGGCTTCTGTTGGCTGGTAATTTGTGAAGCTGTAATAAAGCCCTGCAAAAACAGGGTAAATCGTAAAAAGCAATATTGAAATAATTATAGGTGCCGCAAAGATATAACCTGCAATAGCTTCTCTGGCTTTTGAACTAAGTTTCACACCTATCACCTCAGGAAAACGGGCCGCAGAATCCTGCGACCCGCAAAGATCATTATTCAGAGACCCAGCTCATGTAGTTGGTTTGAATCTCATTTAAGGCTTGTTCAAGGCTTATTTTATCGTAGAAGAGATCTTTAAGTTTGCTATTGATCTGATCGTTAGCTTTGCTAAAAATTCCGCTTGGTGTAGGAACTCTCCACGGAATAGCATATGCTGCTCCAGCGTAGAACGCTTCTTTCATGGGATCGGTATCAGTAGCAGCTATAGATTTTCTTGAAGCGAGAACCCCGGCCCCTTTGACAAACATCTTTTGACCTTCCTTTGTTAAAAATTTGACTACTTCCCAGGCAGCATCTCTATTTCTTGTGTTCCGGTTAATGGACCAGGAAACTGTGTAAACCATAGTTGCATGGTTAATTAGATGAGGCATCTCAACAATACCGGTTTTATCCACCACGTCTGGGTATTGTCCCCTAAGGTAACCAAGGGTCCATGGACCTGTCATAGCCATAGCCACTGCTTCCTTGCCGAAAGCTTCACCAATCCAACCCGCTCCAAGGTTCGCAGGTTCCTGCGCCACTTTATATTTGTTTACCAAATCAAGATAGAACTGAATGGCAAATCTGGAATTAGGTTCTGTCAATCCCGTGTTGAGATCACCTTTGACAAGCTCACCGTTGGCAGCTATCACAAAGGGAATCAAACGGTTGAAATCAGGTGCAAGCACCAGAGGAGTTTCAAAGCCCTTTCTCTTTAGCTGGAGTGCTTTGTCAAGGAAATCGAACCAAGTATCTTCGCTTGTGGGATATTCCACGCCATATTTGTCAAAGATTTCCTTGTTATAGTAGAGCGCAAGTGTAGAAAAGTCCTTTGGAATACCATAGATTCTCCCTTTATAAGAAAACGCCTGTACAAGAGACGGGTAGAAATCATCGATGTCAAAATTATCCCTTTTTATGTACAGATCCAGAGGAAGAAGCATGTTTTGCCTTGCCATTTCTTCAAACCAGAAGGTATCTACGTAGAATATGTCTGGAGCAGTGCCTGCGGAGAACTGAGTGATGATCATTTGCCTGAAATCCCCTGGAATAGGGGTCCACTCTACTTGAATGTCACTATGTGTCTCATTGAATTTTTCTACTATGGATTTGATAACGCCTTCTTCAATGGGGTTTCCAGGCCAACCACTGATCTTGATGTTTATAACGGCGAGCGCACTAACAGAAAACGCAAATATTACCAGTAGAACCAAAAGCTTTTTCATAACTAACCCTCCCTTTTTAAAAGTTTAAAGCTCGATTTATGGTAAAAAGCGTACCAATAGACCAGAGCTGAGGGGAACAACTCGCGGGGTATTCAACAATATCCCCATTTGCTTCTTCTTTGGAAAGCCCGCTGAAAAGCTCGGGAAGTCTTCTGTCATCAAACTTTTTCATTGCTTCAAGTAATGCTGAGGAAATTTTTTTTGCTTCCAGGGTGTAGCCGTGCTTTAGCAGTCCCATTATTATTATTGAATTGTCATGAGGCCAGACACTTCCATTGTGATATGAAAATGGATTGTACCTCTTCATATAGCTGGAAAGTGTTCTAACTCCCCAACCGCTGAAAAGTTCAGGAGAAAGCAGTCTTTTCACCACCGGGTCAACCTTGTCATCGTCAACAATACTGGTGAAAAGGCATTGACCGGGGTTAGAACTTATGGAATCTACCTTTCGCTTGTTTCCATCCAGAGCAAGGGCAAAATATTCTTCGTCTTCCAACCAAAAGTCTCTGTTGAAGTTGTGTCTCAGCGTTTTTGCCTTTTCGAGAATGATAGGTATTCTTTCCCTCTTTCCAAGACGTTCATAGATGTAAACAAGTGAGTGGTACGCCTGATATAAATATCCCTGTACTTCAACAAAAGCAACAGGGGGACGAGCGAGCTCTCCACTTTTAAAACTCACTGAGTCACCAGAATCTTTCCAGCCTTGTGTTTGTAATCCGCGTTCAGAAACTGGCAAATACTCAACATAGCCATCGCCATCGGCATCTCCGTATTCGTAAATCCATCTTTCTGCTGCTTCGATATTTGAAAGCAATTTCTTGACTGTTTCAAAGTCATCTGTCGATTTTAAGTATTCACCTGCGAGGATAATGTAAAGAAGAGTAGCGTCAATAGTACCGTAGTAGCTTCCAAAGGGAATCTGGTTGTTGAGCGAAAGATAATTGAGTCTCGCTTCATGGATGATCTTTCCCGGGGTGCTATCTCTGAAGTCATCCACTTCGTTTGCTTGAAAAACCCCAAGAACCTTGAGAACCGTTTTCGCAATTTCAGGAAGATCATTTAACGTTTGTAGAGCAAATATCAAACTATCTCTGCCAAAAATTGTGGCGTACCAGGGAAGCCCGGCAGCGGGAAAATCACCATATCTGGTGGGTATCATAAGCATCTTCAAATCCCCGATAGATTCTTTAATTGTGGTAGGCAGGTTGTCAATGGACTTTCCAGAGAACTTTACCGGTCTATCTTCAAGCATTTTTTTGAGCAAGCTTTCACTTTTCAACACTTTATGAAAATGCAAATAACCACTTAATTCTATCGATTCTCCCGGCCCTAAAGCGTAATACCCGGAGGGAAGCACTTTCTCAATATTGTAAAAAGCTGTGGCATCTTCATGTTCAAGTCCTTTATCACTATGCATTTCAGAATCCGCTTTTTCTTCAGAGAGGCCAAAATAAGAATCGTTCTGCTCCCTGACTACGAAAATATCCTCATAACTGCACTTTAGCACATAATTCAAGTTTATATCTACACTTCCACCGGAATAATTGTTTAACCTGAGCTTTATCAGAAGTCGGTTTCCTGAAAGTGATATTGTCTCTTCAAGGAACACATCAAAATGATTTGAAAGAGGTGAGGAACGAAGCAGATATCTATTTATCAATCTGTCATACTTAAATTTCGTCTGAAGTTTCCTTGGGCGTCTGTCGATTTCAAGTAACAAAGCTGAACAAAATCTTGTGTCCTCAAGATAAAGTCCTGCTGCTGGGTCTTTGCCAGAATCGATTATTCCTTCATTGCTGCAAATAAGCATAAGATTACCATTTTTTACTATCTTCATGGTTTACCTCCGATGATTCTCGAATTATCAGCTCTACATCAAGAACTTTTCTGGGAAATTCTTCACTTTCAAGGCAAGCTATGATGGAATCAGCTACTGTGTATCCAACCTTCTCAATGGGTTGCCTAACTGTAGTTAGGGTGGGACTTGTCATTGCCGCTTGTGGAATGTCATCAAAGCCTATTACAGGGACATCTTTCTCCATTTCTTTTAGTGCTTTGAGAGCTCCCATAGCCATGAGGTCGGAAGCGGCAAAAACCGCATCGAATTCTCCTTCAAAGCTTTTAGTCATTTTATAACCAGAATCCTCTGTGAAACTGCCATTGAGTATAAAAGAATCATCTACCTCAAGGCCATATTTAAGGTGGGCATCTAAATATCCCCTAGCGCGCCAGATGGAAACGCTCTGATTTGCAGGTCCGTTGAGAAAAAGGATTTTTCTGCATTTCTTTTTTAGAAGATACGAAACTGCTTTGAAAGCGCCTCCCATGTTGTCGGTATCGATAAATGGAATCTCTTCGCCATTTACCGCTCTTCCGACAACAACGAATTTTGCATCACGCGTTTTGAGAAACTCAACACGTTCATCTTTCTCTTTAAGATCCAGTATTATAAAGGCGTCAACGATCTTTCTGTCTAAAAAGGTTCTGTAAATTTCCACAGGATTTTCATCAGGTTCTTCTATGGTTAACAACAATTGATAGCCATCTCCCGAAAGCCTTTTGGTTGCTTCTCTGAGAAAAATGGAAAAATACGGAAAATTAAAAACATAATCTGTGGAATGGGGAATTATCGTGCCTATTAGCCCTGTTTTTTTGCTTCTTAAGCTCCTCGCTACATGATTTGGCACGTATTCAAGTTTTTCAATGACTTTCATAACCTTTTCTCTTGTTTTCTTTGAAACTGAGGGCGAGCCATTTAGCACTCGGGAAACCGTTGCCGTTGAAACGCCTGCTTTTTTTGCCACTGTTGAAATATTCAGCTTCACAAAATCACTTCCCACCGTAATGTAATCGATTACAATGTAATCGATTACATTATAGCAAATACTTGTAAAATAAAAAAAAGTAATGAATGGAGTTTACAAGCAAAGAGCAAAGAATAGATCCATTGAGAATTGATTAAATTCGAAATTCCATGTTTTTATATTTGCCGTATTGGGTTGTAATGGAATATAATTATACAAAATTTCAAAGAAAGGGGTTTTTTAAGTGAATAATAATTGGTGGAAAAACGCTGTGATTTACCAAATTTATCCCAGAAGTTTCAAGGATAGTAATAATGATGGGATTGGTGATTTGAAGGGAATTGCCTCAAAACTCGACTATATAAAAGGGCTCGGTGTTGACGCCATCTGGTTATCTCCAATTTATAAATCACCTATGAAAGATTTTGGGTATGATGTATCTGATTATTGCGATATCGACCCGATTTTCGGTTCAATTGACGATTTTGATAAACTTCTTGAACAGGCACACAAAAAGGGGTTGAGAGTTATTCTTGATATGGTAATCAACCATACTTCTGATCAGCATCCATGGTTCAAAGAATCAAGATCTTCGCGGACTAATCCAAAAGCTGACTGGTATATCTGGGTTGATGGTGAGAAGGGAATCCCGCCAAATAACTGGCTCTCGTACTTCGGTGGAAGCGCTTGGGAATGGGATGAGAACAGAAAGCAGTATTATTTGCATCTCTTTGCCAAAGAACAGCCAGACCTTAATTGGCGAAATCCTGAAGTAAAAAGGGAACTGTTCAATATAGTTAAGTTCTGGCTTGACAAAGGTGTTGATGGATTCAGGTTTGATGTGGTGAATCTCTTTTACAAAGATGCTAAATTGAGGAACAACCCGCCAAAAAAGAAAAAGACAGAGATTGACTTTGAAAACTATTACAATGTGTTCACCAGGGACAGGCCAGAAACATTGCTTGTCATTGAAGAACTTCAAGAGCTCATAGAGAGTTACAGAGATAGGGTTACAATCGGAGAAGTTGCGACAGATCTTGGCGTGATACAGTACTTTGAATATACAAAACCCGGTAGGTTGAACCTGGCGTTTAATTTTGAGTTTAAAGACGTGGAGAAATTCAGCGCTAAGAGTTTTAAAGAAGTGGTGGAATTCACAGAAAAAGTCTTTGAAGATGCCGCCTGGCCCAGTTATGTATTGGGAAACCACGATTCAGCAAGGTTCATATCAAAATTTTCAGATGGGAAACTGGAAGAGGAACGCGCTAAGTTGCTTGCCACAATGCTTTTAACACTGAGGGGAACTCCCTTTATTTATATGGGTGAAGAGATTGGCATGAGAGAAGGTGAAATCCCCTTTGAAAAGCTCCAAGATCCGCTTGGGTTGAACCTCTGGCCAAAGCACAAAGGGCGTGATGGTTGTAGAACTCCAATGCAATGGGATGAAAGTGATTATGCAGGATTTTCAACAGTTGAACCATGGCTTCCAGTAAATTCTGATAAAAACCACGTAAATGTGAAAAGACAGGAAAAAGACCCTGATTCTATGCTTAATTATTACAAAAAGCTGCTTAGCCTTAGAAGAAAATCCAATGCTTTGAAGCTGGGGGACTACATTTCCATAGAAACGGATAATCCAGAAGTATATGCTTATTTAAGAGTGTTTGAAGATGAGAGAAAGCTTGTAATTCTCAATTTCAATGCTGAAAGCGTGAAAGTGAAATTAAATCTTCCAAAAGAGGAAAAACACAATATTGTTTTTGGAACTCACAGAACAAAAGGGGTCATAAATAATCTGGTTGAGTTAGATCCTTTTGAAGTTCTTATCTCAGAGTAAAGAAAGCCCCTGAAAGGGGCTTTCCTATTAATCTAAATTGGTTTTTACCGATTTCGAAAGATTCCTCGGTTTATCGGGGTTCAGCCCTTCAGTGATGGCTTTTTTATACCCGAGGTAAAAGAGAGGGATTACCCTCAATGGAACCTCAAATCCTTTTTGATTCTCAAGATCAATATCACCACCGGGCCCGATTTCAAGAACGTATGCTCCCATCATTTTCAGCTCTTTTGCCAGGTCTTTTTCTTGTTTTGTACCCATTGATTGAAAGACAACGATAGTTCTTGAAGAGAGGTTTGAAATCGGTCCGTGCCTATATTCCAATGGCTCATGGAATTCCGTTGGCTGTTGTGCCATCTCCTGAACTTTTAGGGCTCCTTCTTTCGCAACACCGTAGAGTTCTTCAAATCCAAGAAAAACAAAGTGATTATATTTGGCAAGGTCTATACCATCTATGACCTTAACACTTCTATTTAATACTGTTTCCGCATCTTCTAGTGTAATATTTCCACCAATCTCTTTAAGAAACAAATAAAGTATTGCGGAGAAAGAGCCAGTCATTACTATGCTCTCTTCGTTAGCATAATCCAGAGCTATTGACTCATCGCAAACCTTCAGAAGTTGAGATGAAGGCACACAAGAAATGCCCAGAGTTTCAAAGCCAGATTTTTTTAGTTCAGATGCTGCAAAAACCGTTTCCGAGGATTCTCCTGTTCGTGAAAGCAATATGGCCTTGTCCAAAAATGGAACATTCCCTCTAACAACAATCTGTCCGCCGCTGATTACCTCTGCTCTGTAATTATGTTTGGTGAGAATTCTCGATAGAATCAACCCGAGGTTATACGATGAACCACAACCAACGAAAAGGTACTTGCGGTCTCTGTATAATTCTACGAAAAGCTCTTCAGTTTTCTCAAACAATTCGGGAATTCTTAAAATCTCCTTGAGTGTGTACATTGCATCTCCTCCTTTAGAGCAGTAAATTAATTTAGCATTATTATGAAAACGATTTACAGGAAACTATGTAACCCGGTAATGGTAAATCTGTTTTCGAAGTATTCGGTGAATCCTTCACGGATAACCGATAGTACAGCCTGTATTACACAGCGCAGGACATCTTTTTGTGCTATTTAGTACTATTTATTGGATGTCCGTTAAGATCAGTCATATATTGATTTGCCCTTGCTGTCAATTGCAACAAGCAAAGGAAATTCCTTTACTTCCAATCTATAAATAGCTTCAGGACCGAGTTCTGGAAAGGCGATTATCTCTGCTTCCACAACTTTTTTTGAAAGAGCCGTTGCTGTGCCACTCGAGGTGATAAAGTACACAGCGGAGTATTTTTTACTGAGTTCTTTCACATATTCATTCCTTTTTCCCTTGCCGATTGTTGCCTTAACCCCTAACTTTAATAGCATTTCAAGAAACGGGTCCATCCTGATGGAAGTGGTAGGTCCTATGGCTCCAATTACAGATCCAGCAGCTTTTCTTGCCGGCCCAGCGTAAAAGACAATTTTTCCTTCCAAAGAAAAAGGAAGTTGGTCTTTGAATTCGAGAACTTCTCTTATCTTTTTTTGGGCAGCATCGCGCATTACTATAAGTTCTCCACAGTATTGGATCATTTCTCCGGCTTTAAGTTCAACTATCTTCAATTGTGAACCTTCCTTTCCTACACAGATAGCAATCAACTGAAAGGGCGACAGGTAAAGTAGCTATGTGTGTTGGATAGTACTCTACGCTGACAGAATATGCACTCATGCCATTACCCAGCCCCTGGTAACCGAGTTTCAAAGCATTTATTTCCTTCAGTAGTTCTTCTTCCAGAATCCTATAAGCTTCTATGTGGTTTCTCTCTTCAAAGTCTTTAGTCAAAGCAAGTTTTGAAAGCAAGAGCGCTTCTTCAGAGGTTCCACCTATACCAATTCCCACATGTAGTGGGGGGCAGGCATTTACGCCAAAGGTCTTCAGATGACCAAGAATTTTTTCCTTTAGGTCCTCAACATTTGATGAGGGGCGCATCATGAACAGCGCGCTTAAATTCTCACTTCCGCCCCCTTTTATCAAAAACCTTATCTCCAACTGTGCACCTTCGATCATGAAGAGATGGCAGATTACTGGTGTATTATCTCCTGTATTTTTCCTTCCAAAAAGAGGATCAGCAACTACGGAGCATCTGTATGGCTGGGAAGTGTAGATATCTCTGACTGCACGCTCAAATGTTTTGCAGAGAGGCTCCTCCAATCTCACTTCGTGGCCAAGAAAGACAAAGAACTCTACCATTCCTGTGTCCTGGCACAAAGGAAGACCTTCTCTTTGGGCGATTTTCATATTTTCCAAAATAATCTCTGCGAAGGGACCTTTATATTTTTCCGCTTCTTTTCGAACCAGTTCGTTGACAATTGTATTGGCCTTTACGAGTTCTTTTTTTACGAGCGTATAGATCTTCTCAGCTTTGATCATAGTATCACCACTATTCAAAGGTCTTTAAAAGCCATATCTAAAAGGTTCTCATACTCCAGGTTCTTTTCATTGAGTTTGTTGTATTTCAATCGAATTTTTGTCAAGTCGCTTTCGAATTTTTCCAAGAGCTTCTTCATCCCCGTTTTAGAAGGTCCTCCAGATATTCTCCTGACTTCCACAAAGTGTTTTGGGGAAAGCACCTTTTGGATTTCTTTTTTTGAAAAGGGGAAAGTCTTTCCAATTTCCTTTTCAAAACTCTCTTTCAGAACATCATAAGATTTGCCAGAACGCACAAAGGCTGAAACGATTTTATGTGCCTTTCTAAAGCCTATTTTTGCCTCTCTCACAAGAGTATCTGCAAGTTCAGTTGTCGTAGCTCCAGAGGATAAGGCAAGTTCTTTACATCTTTCGCTGTTTACTTCTATCCCTTCTATAATTGTTTTCAGTAATACTACAACAGAATCAACGTACTCGCTCGCACTGTCAAAAATCCTCATTGGAGCATCTGCTACTTCGTTAACATCCTGAAAGGGGACATTCCTGAAAAGGTTTGTCAAATTTGCAAATTCCCCTGCTGCCATTTCTGAAAAGATTCTTATATGTTCAAGAATCACCGGATTTCTCTTTTGTGGCATAATGCTGCTTATCTGTACAAGTTCATCGGGAAAGTCCACAAGACCTACTTCATTTGATGCTTTGTGACTGATGTCAGCAACAAACCTTCCTACATCCTCAAGAAAATGCCTAATTGCTGAGGAAGGATGGGTTATCCAATGTGAGGAAACTATGGCACGATAGGAGTTCTCTACTGGTTTTTCAAAGCCCAAAAGCTCAGCAAGGCGTTCCCGATTGATATTAAAACCGCTTGTGGTTATAGCAGCTGCACCCGCGGGACAGAGATTTACTTTCTCATAGGCATTAAAAAGTGCTTCTAAATCTTCTATGACTTCAAAGGCAAAGGCAGACAAGTAATGGGCAAAAGTGGATACTTGGGCAGGTTGCCCGTGGGTGTAAAGCAAAAAGAGTTTGTCATCTGTCTCCAGAGTTTTTTTTAGGAGTTCCTTCAAAAGCAACAACATTGATTCAACAATCTTCAGAAGCTTTTTTCTCACGTGCATTCTAAAAACAGTTGTATCGAGATCATTTCTACTTCTACCTGTGTGAAGATAACCGGCAATATCAGATCCTACATATTTTGCCAGCTTGTTTTCAAAGAGAAAGAAAAGGTCCTCAAACCCTTCTGGCAGCTCTTCCGGTAAGTCAGAATTTTTTTCAAAAGCTAAGATCGCATCCTTTATTTTTTTTGTTTTTTCGTAATCGACTACTTTGCACTCTTTCAATACTACAAGATGTGCCTTGTTTTCCTGAATAAAGTACTTCAGAAAATTTTGCTTCCAATTTCTGTACGAGGGAGCGAGAACGTACTTTTGATAATTTTTATTCATGCTCATTTCTTAACGCTTCCTTCAAGGAGTTCTTCGATGTTTTTATAAAGAACACGGTCTATTTCATCGTCTTTCATTCCTATGTAAACCATGGCCCGGTATTGCTCATCGAAATAGCTCTTTGAAAACCCTCTGGGGAACCAGCTAGAATCTGTTCCAAAAATGATCCTCTCGGGACCGATGGTTTCATAGTACTTTCTGAAAAGTTTTTCGAGAGTGATTTCATAAGGCATCCATCTCATCCACTGATTCGAACCACTTGTGTCTATGAAAACATTTGGACAAGCCCAGCATAAGTTAAGGGTCTCAAAAACATAACCATCGCCAAAATGCGGGATTATGAAGTTTATCTCTGGAAAATTTTTGGCGACATCGTGAATGATCAAAGGGTTTATATTGACGTGGCTTGCAATACCCCCTGCACCGCCCATAATTCCAAAATGAATGAGAACAGGAATTTTGTAACTCTGGGCAACTTCCCATACAGGATAAAGACTTTTATCATTCAAAGGGACCGAGACTCTGGGGCCAAGGATTTTATAACCGTTCAACCCCTTTTGCAGGTATTTTTCGAGCGTTTCTGCGGCATCAGGTTCTGAAGGGTCATGATGAGCATATCCCACAAATTTATCAGGATGAGCAGATATTATTCTCAACATATTATCGTTACCGTTTGCAGTAACAAAGACAACTTTTGATAGGTCGTATTCAAGAGTTTCTTCGTACCATCTTTCGATTAACTCATCCAAATCATCAATCGCCTGTGGAATAGGGAACTGCCAGGCTTTTCTCCATTTTTCACGTTCCGATTCAACCCTGGGATGAACTTCCTTATTCATAACACTCTTGAGATCTGAAAGTGGAAAGTGAGCGTGTGAATCGATTACCCTTGTTATCATACTGTCACCCCTTCAGTCCGGACATGGTAATGCCCTTTACAATTTGCTTCTGGAATATGAGGAAGAATATTATAAGTGGTATTGTGGAAACTGCTGCTCCTGTCATTATGAGTTCCCAACTCATGGAGTTTTCACTGGAAAAGTACGCTACTCCAACAGGTAGTGTGTACATTTTTGGTGAAGAAGTAACGATCAATGGCCATAAAAATGCGTTCCAGTTACCAATGAAATTGAAAATTGCCAGTGTAGCCAGAGCGGGTTTCACCAAGGGAAGCACTATCTTGAAAAAGATACCAAATTCTGAAACACCATCAATTCTCGCCGCATCTATGAGATCATTGGGAATAGTGGACATAAACTGTTTCATGAGAAATATACCGAAAGCGCTTATCATCCCTGGAAACATGATACTCCAATATGTGCCCATCCAGTGCAGGTTCCTTACCATGATATACCACGGGATCACCAGCATTTCAGTAGGTATCATCAACGTACTGAGAATCAGTATGAATATGAGCTTTCTTCCTGGAAAATCAAATTTTGCGAGTGTATAACCGATCAATGAATCAAAGAAAAGGACCGAAACCGTTGTTACCACCGCTATCAAAAGGCTATTCAAAAACCATCTTGGGAAAAGTGAGTAGTTAAAAATATACTGGTAATTGTACAGCGTTGGGTACTTTGGAAATAGATTGAATTCATATATTTCGCCGGAATCCTTAAAAGAAGAAGAGAACATCCAGATAAAGGGGAAGACCATTAGTACGGCGAATATAGTGAGAAATACGTATGCTGAAATCGTTGTTAATCTATCTCTTTTAACCATTTCATCACTCCCAAGATCATTAATATTCTATGTTTTTGTTCAGAATTATCATTTGAACAAGGGTTATTATCATAATTATTCCGAAAAGAATAACTGTCGCTGTAGCTGCTGTTCCCATATCAAAGGACATAAATGCCTTCTGGTAAATATACAAAACAAGAGGCTTGGTGGAATTTAGAGGACCTCCAGAACCTTGATCTGTCATGTTGTAAACCTGGGTGAAAATTCTCAAGAAAGTAATGCTCTGAGTAACGGCAAGGAATACGATAATGGGATTCAGAAGTGGAATAGTTATTCTCCACAAAATTTGCCTTCTGTTGGCTCCATCGATTTTCGCCGCTTCTATATACTCTTGAGGAATTGTTTGCAAGCCAGCTAAAAAGATGATTACACAGTAGCCGAGATTAACCCAAACGGTGGTAACCACTATAGACGGAAGAGCTTGAGAAGTGCTCATCAAAAAGGGTTGAGAATCCAAGCCAAGGATCGTGAGTAAATTATTTATGAAACCTATTGGTGGTTGTTGATACATCCATTTCCAAACCCAGCTTACTGCAACAAGAGGAGTGATATAAGGCATAACGTAAAGCAATCTATAGAAACCCTGAAACTTTTTTATCCTATTCAAGACTAATGCAAGATAAAGCGAAACTATTATAACTGCTGGTACACCAAACGCCACGTATTTCAACGTATTTATTATGGCCTTCACAAAGACCTCATCTTTGAAGATATTTATGTAGTTCAAAAGCCCGATAAAATTCTTTTTTGGCGATATCAAATCCCAATCTGTGAAGCTCAACCAAAAAGAATATACCATGGGATAAAATCTAACGACAATGAAGAACAAAAGTGGTATTGCTAGAAAAGTGTAAGCTGTTATGATTTTTTTCTGCCTTAGCCTCATTCTGCACACTCCCGAAAATGAAATTCAGCCCGGGGTGCAACCCCGGACTGAAAAACGATCAATGAACGGAACTCCAGAAATTGTCAAGAACCTTTTGCTCCTCTTCTGCAGCTTCTTTCCAGGCAATTTCAGGAGCTATGCCTTTCAAGACAACTTTATCAACAGCATCCATCATGACTTGCCTTTGAGCAGATTCGTCAACAAAGAACGTTGCATGAGCGTATTCCAAACCTCTTAAGAAAGCCCCATAGACAGGGTCATCGAAATATTGCTTCGCAAGCTCAGGGTTGGCAGGAAGTTCGCCTACGTTTTTCAACCAAAGCTTCATGGATTCTGGCGAAGAAAGGAACTTTATGAACTTTATCGCTGCTTCCAGTTTTTTGGGATCTTTGGTGGCATTTGTAGTAATGCCGTTAGCCCAGAAAGATGCAAAATTTGATTTTACACCAAGATAGCTTGGAAGTTCCGCAACACCCCAGTCAAGTCCTTTAATCTTGTTGAGTGTTCCTATTCTGAAGGAACCATCAATTGTCATTGCGGCTTTTTGAGCTTTGAAAGCGGTCACATCATCATTCATGAACCCGGGATATCCTACTCTGTCAACAGTAATCAAATCGGTGTAGAATTTCAGAACATCGGAACCCGCACCAGTTTTGTCGTAAAGAACTGTTCGAGCATCAGAAGTATAAGGAACTCCTCCAAATTCTCTCACAAGGACTTCTCTTATCCAGTGATGCCCTTGCCCGGAAGGTTGCATGGTGAGACCTTCTTGAACGATATTTCCTTTTTTGTCGTATACTGTGAGCTTTTTGGCATACTCAACAAGTTCTTGTAAAGTTGTTGGTGGCTTTTCAGGATCGAGACCAGCTTTTTCAAAGAGCTTTTTGTTCCAGAAAAGTGCCAGAGATCTCACAGCAATGGGCAAAGCATAATATTTTCCGTTAAATTCGACTCCCTTTGATACGAAGGAAAAGAACTGTGACTGCAAATATTCCTTTGAAAAGACATCTTCGGGAAGGGGAATCAAATATCCGGAAGTAACATACTTCGGGATCCATCCGTAATAAAGGTTGATTACATCCGGACCGACTCCTGCGGGAATGGAAGAGGCTACTTTCTGATTGTAGTTTGCATATGGGAAAGTAACATGCTCTACTTCGATATCCGGATATTGCCTTTCGAACTCTTTGATCAGCTGATCGATGGTATTTTTCTTTGTTTCATAGAAATATTGCCAATACGTAATCTTCGTTTTTGCTGCAAAAGCGAAACTGGTAAGGATCACAGCAAGTAGTACAAGCATCACAAAAAATCGTTTCATACAAACACCCCCTATGTAGTTTTACCCTCTACGGGCAATCTATAAAAGAATTTCATTTTGTCCGTGATAAACCGCCCCCAACACTACTCCCAGTTCACCCAGCAAAGCCCTCTTAAAAGTAACTCTTTGGTATATCTCTTCTGGTACAATTCGCCTTATTGTTGGTAGGATTAATTCAATCAGGGTTTCATACTGGTTATAACCAATTCCACCGGTGATAACGATCACGTCAGGATCAAAAAGCGTTATTATATTTCCAAGCGCAACTGCAAGATGTTCACAGCCTTCAGTTAATATTTTTCTGAATGCTTCATCATTTTTGTGGGAGTCAAAATACTCTTTGAGATTCACCTTTTTACCTCTTTTTCCACTAAAGGCATTTTCAAAACTATAACCCGAAAACCAGCTTTCAAGGCTTCCAAACCCATTTGTAGATATCCGGTCATGCGGCCAGCTTGTAATCATATAACCTATTTCGCCCGCCATACCATGAGAACCTTCGTACACCTGCCCATTTATCACAAAAGCCCCTCCGGTGCCTGTACCAAGAGAAAGTAGAAACATGTTTTTTGAGCCTTTGGCAGCACCTAACCACAGTTCCCCAAGCGCATTCAAAGTTACATCGTTCGCAATGCTAACAGGAAGCCCAAAACGTTTCTCTATCTCTTCGGCAAGATGAACATCTCTAAGATCGAAAGAAGGTATGAAATGTATAACTTGGTCGTCACTGCTCACAGTGCCAGGTACGCCTATACTTATTGCCAATATTTTTTCTTTGGGAATTTTCAAAACACTTTTGATACCAGTTTCAACAAGAGAAAAAAGCTCTTCTTTGTTCTTTATTCCTTTTGTGGAGAAATTCGTCTTTTCTAAAATTTTCCCTTCAAGGTCTGTTAAAGCAGCTATCATTTTTGTCCCTCCTATATCAAGAGCCACAATGTATTTGAAGTCAGGGACAAACGAAAGCAGAATCGGCTTTTTTCCACCTTTTTTTGAACTCAACCCACGCTTTTTTTCAACCAGTGCTCCCAGGGTTACGAACTTTGAAACAATTTTAGACACAATCGGCTTACTAAGCCCAATTTGCCTGGAAATCTCAGCCCTTGATATCAAGCCATGTTTTCTAACTGTATTCAAAACATTTATTTCGGTCCTTGTGAATTTCACCATGGATACGCTCCTTGTTTTGAGGTGTTTATTAGTAAACTAAATTAACTAACTAAATATAGCATTTTTTTATCCAATATACAAATCAAAAAAGCAAAGATAAAATTAGCTATTTACTTCTTAGAAGAGATATTCGTCAAAAACCGTTTCCATTCGACGATCGTTATTGGTAATAAACTTTTGAACATAGGCATTGCCCGGTTGCCGGTTTTGTTATAGACTTGAACCGGAAAATTCATTCAAAAGGGTGAGCACATGAAGCATACTAGCAAAAAAATACTTGAACCAATCTTGCTTCTCCTTCTTTTCGCCTTTTTCCTCTTGCTTTTTGGTAGCCGCATGGGATTGGGTAATATGTTCAAGACAATAATGTACACCGCACATGATCTTCTCCTCAATACTGTATTTTTCATCATGGCAGTTGCCGTTTTGACTGGTGCATTGGGAGGGCTTTTGTCAGAATTTGGCGTGGTGAGATTATTAAACAAGCTTCTCTCACCATTGCTGAAGCCTCTTTATGATCTTCCGGGGGCTGCTGCTATCGGCATAATCACAACATACCTATCCGACAATCCCGCTATACTCACATTGATAAAAGACAGGCATTTTGTGAGGTGTTTCAAACAATACCAGTTACCTCTCATGTGCAATTTGGGTACTTCTTTTGGCATGGGCCTCATGTTAACCACATTTATGATTGCCCAATCAGCTATTGCAGGCTACAACCTGCTTGTTCCAGTGCTTATAGGAAATGTTGCCGCTGTGGCTGGAAGCATCATTTCTGTTAGAATAATGAGCCATTATACACGAAAGGCTTTCAGAAACACATCGGCGTTTGGCGAAATTTCTATCCTTTCAAATAAAGAGACTCAAACGGATAAAAGCTACTTCGAGAGGTTTATGGATGCAATTCTCGAAGGCGGAAAGAGTGGCGTAGAATTAGGACTTTCCATTATTCCAGGTGTCCTGATTATCTCTACATTTATCATGATGCTTACCTACGGACCAGCTTCACCCAAAGGCTATTCGGGTGCTCCATATGAAGGTATCGCTGTGCTTCCTTGGTTGGGCGAAAAGCTCTTTTGGATATTAAAATTGCTTTTTGGCTTTAATTCACCCGAACTCATCGCTTTCCCATTGACTTCTTTAGGCTCTACTGGAGCAGCTCTTGCTCTTGTACCAAAATTCATTGCCGATGGCATACTTATGCCAAACGACGTTGCTGTACTTACGGCCATTGGCATGTGTTGGAGCGGTTATCTCTCAACCCATGTTGCCATGATGGATTCTCTTGGCTCACGAAATCTCGTTGGAAAAGCCATATTCAGCCATACTATTGGTGGAATGGGGGCTGGAATAATCGCTCATTTGTTGTATACTCTGGTATCATTGCGATAGAGAGGGAGAACGTTGTACCGAGTTATGAGTATCAAGAGCCGAGTTATGAATTATGAATTATGAGTTATGAGTTAAAGAACCAAGGAACCGAGTG
>Ga0190330_1000088_pt1:0-10000 | contig 22534 bp, 11 predicted proteins | sample 48720434_MG_FD_161654 | JGI IMG/M metagenome (GOLD analysis project Ga0190330, IMG submission 161654) | Hydrothermal vent sediment bacterial communities from Southern Trench, Guaymas Basin, Mexico - 4872-04-3-4_MG | ecosystem: Environmental > Aquatic > Marine > Hydrothermal vents >...
ATGAAAATATCTTTTTTGCCAAAGCTTATTCCCATAGCCATTTTTTCAGGTAACTCCACCCGTGCATCCTTATCGTATGAATAGCTGAGTGTATCAACCGAATATTCAGATCTCTGGAAAGGAGCATACCTGGTAAAAATATTTTCATATTCCGACTTATATCCCTGTTTCATAGAATACATTAGCCCGGCAGATGCAAATAAATCATTCTTCAAATTTATTGAATATTGAACGCCATATTCAAAATTATACCCGTAAATTCTGATGTTTTCGGATGACAGGTTATTGAACTGGTTGTTATCATCAGTAAGCAAATATAGGTTATCACGTTCAATATTTCCAAAAAGATAAGTAAAATTTATGCCCAGGGAAAGGTTTCTGAAAGGGCTGATACCCAGTCCGGCAAAGAAATTGTTATAACTGCCCGATCCTTTGTGGGTATTCTCATACTCCCCGATTATGGGATCATATTCCGGATCTGTTTCAGTGACTGTTTTTCTGAGGAAATAGTAACCGTTTGAATATGGTATTAAGCCTGTAGCAAATCCCATCCATTTTGTAATGGGTATTGCCATGGCCAGGTGATGGAAATTTACATCATCTGAATAATGTGAACTGCTTTCATCAACAAGCAGATTTGCCTGGTATTCAATACCAAAGTCAAAAACAAATGAATTGGTGTCAATACTGCTGTAAGATGCAGGATTAAGGTAATTAATAGCTACAGGGTCCCTGAGGGCAACGCCTGCCCCACCCATGCTCCTGCTTTTCAATATTCCCTGCTGTTCTATTATTCCGGGACCAAACCTGGCATAAGGGCTGTTAATCATTTTCTGACCCCTTACCATAAGCGGTGTTGATATAAGGATTAACAGTATAATTGTTTTTATATGTTTATGCATTGTAATCCAAAATATAATTTAATCCGTCTAATACAAGGTCAGGTTCAAGTATAAATCCTGTTTCAAGTTTATCACCAAAAAACTTGCCGTCGCCTCCTGTAATAATGACCTTCAGTTCCCTGTACTTTTTTTTCAATGTGCGAATATACTCATTTATTTCAAAAATCAAGCCGGTCTGTACGCCCGATCTGATTGCATCTACGGTGTTAACTCCTAGATTACCAAATGAATCACCCTTGCTTACAAGGGGCAGCCTGCCTGTAAACTCGTTTAAAGCTCTGAACCTCAATACCAGTCCGGGTGAAATATTGCCTCCGGTATAAACATTGTTCGACTCAAGCATGTCATAGGTAACTGCAGTACCTGCATCGATAACAAGAACGTTGCTGTTACCGAACATATTGTGTGCGCCGGCTATGGCGGCCAGGCGGTCCGTCCCAAGTGTTTCGGGACTTTTATAGCTCATTTCAAAGGGCAGGGGCGTTTGATGGCTCAGTATAAGTGTTTCGATCCCTTTATCTTCAAGCAGGGTAATGAAGCCCGGGCTTTCCCTAAGGACACTGCTGAGGATGGCCCTTTCAATATTGTAGCGGGAAATGATTTCTTCCACAAAACTTTTATCCTGGCAAGCGGAATATTTTACATACTCCTTTTTCCCTGCCCCGTAAACACCTGCCTTACAGGATGAGTTACCTATGTCAATTGCCAGATTCATAAATAATTGTCAAAAATATGAAAAATGAGCTATATAATGTTGTGTTTTGCCTGTCTTTAATATTTCTTTAACTTTTAATTATCTGAGTGTGATTCGAGAATAGAGCTGAAAATATTTATTGCCAGCTCAATATTGCTTATATTTTTTGCGGTAACGGTAAACTTTGTATCTGTCTGCTTTACCCTGAATCGCCTGTGATCTTCACTCACCGCCCTGATTACGTTCATGAAAGTATTGCTTTTATAGAAGGCAGAACGAGGGTTTGAGATGAAATGCATAACCATAACCTCGTTTCTTATTACTATTTTCTCGATAGCCATCCTGCAGGCCAGCCGGCGCAGCCTTACCAGGTTAAGCAACTCTTTTGCGGGAGGGGGTAATTCTCCAAACCTGTCAGTTAGTTTTTCCCTGAACCTGTGCAGTTCCTCGTTACTTTCAATATTATTAAGCTCTTTATACAGGCGGATTCTTTCGGAAATATTTGAAATATAGTTATCGGGGAACATAATCTCCATATCCGTATCGATCTGGCAGTCATTAAGATAATACTGGGCTGCCTTTGTATGCTCCTTGTATATTTCGCTGCTTTCGTAACTTTTATCATCGCTTAATCCGGCTCTCAGCTCATGCATTGCTTCATCAAGTATCCTCTGGTATGTTTCGAGGCCGACATCGGCTATAAAACCACTCTGTTCAGCTCCCAGTAGATTCCCCGATCCTCGTATGTCAAGGTCCTGCATGGCAATGTTAAATCCGCTGCCCAGTTCTGAAAACTCTTCAATTGCTTTTAGCCTCTGCTGTGCTTCACGCGTAATAATATTCAAAGGTGGTGCCAGCAGGTAGCAGAAAGCTTTTTTATTTGACCTGCCTACGCGTCCCCTCAACTGGTGGAGTTCTGAAAGTCCGAAATGATGAGCATTATTGATGAAGATAGTATTTGCATTCGGTATGTCCAGGCCTGATTCAATTATCGTTGTAGCGATCAGCACATCATAATCACCGTTAACAAAGTCAAACATAATATTCTCAACCTTCCTTCCCTCCATCTGCCCGTGTACAATGGCTGTTTTAACGGCGGGAAGGATACGGTTTATCATGATTTCGACTTCCCTGATTGTATCAACGCGGTTGTGTATAAAGAAAACCTGGCCATTCCTGTTCAGCTCATATTCGATGCCCTCTTTTATGATTTCTTCGTTAAAACCGTGCACTTCGGTAACAATGGGCATCCTGTTCGGTGGCGGAGTATTGATAATTGACAGGTCACGGGCACCCATTAATGAAAATTGCAGGGTTCGGGGTATGGGTGTTGCCGTGAGCGTGAGGGTGTCCACATTGGTTCTCATGCTTTTAAGTTTTTCCTTGACGGCCACCCCGAAGCGCTGCTCCTCATCTATGATGAGCAGCCCCAGGTTCTTGAATTGAACCTCTCCGGCAACCAGTTTGTGGGTACCTATAATAATGTCGAGCTCACCGTTTTTCAATTTCCCGATAATCTCTTTTTGCTGCGATGGCTTCTTGTGCCTGCTAATGTAATCTATAGAGACCGGAAAATTTTCGAGCCTTGATGTAAAGGTCTGGTAATGCTGTAAGGCCAGTATTGTCGTGGGTACAAGAATGGCTGTCTGCTTGCTGTCTGTGGCAGCCTTGAAAGCTGCCCTGACCGCTATCTCTGTTTTGCCGAATCCCACATCACCACATATAAGTCTGTCCATGGGGTGGGCTTCCTCCATGTCATTTTTAACTGAAGCGGTAGCTGCAAGCTGGTCAGGTGTATCTTCATAAATGAAGGAAGCTTCCAACTCACGCTGCAGGTAAGAATCGGGAGAAAAGCTGAAACCCTCAGCTTCCCTTCTTTTTGCATAAAGGAGGATAAGGTCGCGTGCAATATCCTTTATCTTGTTCTTGGTCCGTGCTTTAAGCTTCTGCCATGCACCCGTGCCAAGCTTGTAAATGCGTGGTTCCGCATTGTCTTTGCCCTTGTATTTTGATATCCTGTGGAGGGCATGTATACCTACGTAGAGAGTGTCGTTATCTTTATATACGAGTTTTATGTTTTCCTGTATTTTCCCGTTGATCTCAACTTTTTCCAGACCTCCGAATTTACCTATGCCATGGTCTATGTGCACCACGTAGTCACCCGGGTTGAGGCTTGTCAGTTCCTTTATGCTGAGGCTTTCTTTCTGAGAAAATATCCCCTTGATACGAAATTTATGGTAGCGCTCAAAGATCTGGTGATCGGTAAAAACAGAAATTGCAAGATCCCTGTCGGTAAAGCCCTCATGCAGATTAGTGAGTTTTGTTTCAAATGCCAGCCCGGGATTGATTTCTTTGAAGATGTCATTTATCCTTTCAATCTGACTCCCGCTTCCTGATATTATCAGGTTGGTATATCCCTTCTGACTGTTTTCCAGTAGCTTTGACCCGAGCAAGCCAAAATCCTTATTGAAAGAAGCTTGATGGCTGGTATTGAAAAGATAGCTTGAACCGGCAGGATAATAGGGCTTTGAACCAAACTCCAGGATCCTGAATTCAGAGAGGGCCGGTACAAGGTCTGCCCCTTTTATGGCAAGATCATGTTTTTCTATCTTTATTTCATAATCTTCAACAGTCCAGGTTGATTCATTTATACTGTCGATCCTGTCTTTTGTTATGCTGAAATCTTCAAGCCATATAAGGGAGGAGGGAGGAATGAACCCGGTAATGTTGTCATTTGTTTTTTCAAGCGTTATATCCTGGATATTGGGAACTATATCCGCCTTCTTGACTTTTTCAATACTCAGCTGGTCATCCGGATTGAAATATCTTATTGATTCAATATCATCGCCGAAGAAATCGAGCCTGAAAGGTTTGTCGGCAGCATAGGAGAAAATATCAACTATACTTCCCCTGACAGCAAATTGCCCTGGTTCATAGACAAAGTCAACTCTTGTAAAATTGAACCCGGTGAGAACTTCTTCCATGAAATCCATTGACAGGCTGTCTCCCTCGCTTACGGAAAGGGTGTTCTTTTTGAGGACTTCTTTGCTTATAACTTTCTCCATTACTGACTCAGGGTAGCTCACAATTATGCATTTGCGCCTGCCTGAACCCAGGTAGTTAAGCACTTCGGTTCTGAGTACTATGTTTGCAGCTTCAATCCGTCCGTACTGTATTGATCGTTTGTAGCCCGAAGGGAAAAAAAATACCTGTTCCTCTCCCAGCAGAGATACAAGGTCATTATAGAAATAGGCAGCATCTTCTTTCTCGGGAAGAATTACAAAATGGCTTGTGGAAATGACATCAAATAATGAAGCTACCAGTAGAGATCTTGATGACCCTCTCAAACCTTCAAGGGCAATATTGCCCCTTGTGCCATTCTCCAACTGCCTTTTTACAGGCTCGAAGTTAGGATGCCGGCGATACAGGCTGACTAAATCTATAAGGCTCATATCTTCTGTAAAATGGATACAAAAGTAGTCAACATTTTCTTCTATACCATAGGTAACAATTAACTATGATTTAGGGCATAATATTATTTATTGTTTTTTTTATATAAAAAAAGCATTCAGACAGTAATCAAGACGTGGAATCTTTATAACTCACATTAATCGCTTTATTTCTCATATTTGTAGCTTATGGATGTAGCGATCTGAAGCTCTTAAGCCTGTCGCATTATACAATACACAATGCTGCCGATGGTATTGAAGGTTCAGCAGGTGACCGGACCGGGTAGGATGAATAGTGATCAGCCATTTAGACGGATAAATTCTTCCACTCTATTTACCATTTCAACAGAGCCTACGAAATAAGGTGTCTTCTGGTGTAATGAATCCGGCTTGATCTCCATGATCCTGTTGTAGCCATCCGAGGCTTTTCCCCCTGATTGTTCTGCAATTAAGGCCATTGGATTACATTCATATACCAGTCTCAGCTTGCCCCTGGGATATATTTCACTGCTGGGGTACATGTAGATCCCGCCTTTCAGCAGGTTGCGATGGAAGTCAGACACCAGTGATCCTATATACCTTGATACGTATGGCCGGCTGGTGGAAGGATCCCTTTCCTGGCAATACTTAATATATTTTTTTACCCCGTCAGGGAACTTGATATAGTTACCCTCGTTCACAGAATATAGACTTCCGCTGGCCGGCATTTTGAGATCGGTATGGGAGAGGCAGAATTCACCGAGCGAGGGATCCAGGGTGAAACCATTGACCCCGTTTCCAGTTGTATAAACCAGCATGGTTGATGACCCGTAGATAATATAACCGGCTGCAACCTGGTCGGTGCCTTTCTGCAGGAAATCCTCGTCTGTTACAACACTACCCTTTTCGGATATGCGCCGGTAAATTGAAAAGATAGTACCTACTGATACATTGACGTCAATGTTAGATGAACCATCAAGAGGGTCCATGCATACAATATATTTACCCTTCAGCGCAAATTCATGGGTGAAAGTAATTATGTTCTGGTTTTCCTCTGACGCCACCCCGCAGCATTCGCCACTGGACAGGAGTGCGCTTGTAAAAACTTCGTCGGCATATATATCAAGCTTCTGCTGGTCTTCGCCCTGCACGTTTATGTTGCCTGCCCGGCCCAGTATGTCTGCCAGGCCTGCTTTCCTGATCTTGCTCCCAACCATCTTTGCGGCAGTACCGATGTGGTGCAAAAGGCGTGAAAATTCTCCCTTGGCTTCGGGATAGTCCTTTTGTCTTTTTATAATGAAATCATCCAGGGTTGTAATATTATAACTTTTCATAGCGGGGTTAAGATTTGGTTGATGAGGATAAAGTTAATAATATATGAATTAATAAAAGATACTTATTGTCATGGTTGCCTTTAAAAATCCTAATTTTGAAAAAATTTATTGGATGAAAGTATTCAAATTTGGTGGAGCATCAGTAAAAGATGCAGATGCCATAAGGAACCTGGGTCAGATAATAGCTAAATCTGATCTGCCCCTGATCGTTGTGGTTTCTGCTTTTGGTAAAACAACTAATGCCCTCGAGGAAGTAGTGAATGCCAGATACGGAGGTTCCGGCGACCCTCTGTCTTTGTTGAGAGAAATTTTTGAAAGCCATAAATCAGTCATTCACGACCTTAAGCTTATGGATCCTGATACACAGAATTTCCTGGAGGACTCCTACGAAGGTATAAAGAGTTATTTACTTGATAATGATCCTTCTGAATATGATATGGAATATGACCGGGTGGTAGCGGCCGGTGAGCTCTGGTCAAGCAGGATTATTGCTTCCTGGCTGCGACAGGAAGGGCATGATTGCAGATGGGTTGATATAAGAAAAGTTTTAATTACTGATAAGCGCTTCAGGGATGCAAATATATTATGGGCTGAGTCTGAAGTGAAGGTTAAGACTGTCTTCGGTGACAGGAATCCGGATATTTTTTTAACGCAGGGATTTATTGGAGCTACGGAGGATGGAATGAATACAACCCTTGGACGGGAAGGTTCAGATTATTCTGCGGCTGTACTGGCCAATATGACCGACGCCTGCGAGGTACAGGTATGGAAAGATGTCCCCGGTGTTCTGAATGCCGATCCGAAATGGCTTGATGATGCCGTGGTAATGGAGCAGCTGGGCTATAGGGAGGCAGTGGAAATGGCTTTCTCGGGAGCCAGGGTGATTCATCCGAAGACAATAAAGCCATTACATAATAAGGGGATACCCCTCATAGTAAGATCTTTTTTGGATAGCGACAGGGGGGGTACTGTGATAATGGGTGAGGCTCATGAGGAGACCGGCTTACCCGTGTTTATCAGGAATCAGGACCAGATCCTGATTTCCATGCTTTCACGTGATTTCTCCTTTGCAATAGGTGATAACATATCAAGGATACTGGGATTGTTCTATGATTACGGCATTAAGGCAAATATGGTACAGGCAAGTGCCGTTAGTCTTGCTGTTTGCGCCGATGATGACGGAAGGAGGATCAGAAAACTTATCTCGGAGCTTGAAAAGGACTACAGTGTTATTTATAATACAGGAGTTGAAATGCTTACCATAAGACGGTACACCCCTGAAGCCATCAATAGGGTATGCGGAAACCGTGAGATCCTGGTGGAACAAAAAACCCGGCGCACAGTGCGGTTCGTTGTAAAACCGGTACAGGAAGATTTATTTGAAGTTTAGCTGGAAGGCTGCTTCATAACCGATCAGGCTGCCGTCAATCTCACGTTTCTCATAACCCAGTACAATAGAAACAACCTCCTTATCAATATCCATTGTAAGAGGATCATAATACCAGTTCTCGGTAAACTGTATCTTGCCTATATTATTCCTGTCGAAACCGGGTCTCAGTTCAGCATGCCTGACTTCTTCAGGTGACAGTCTTTTACCGGTATGATAATCGTAAGCTGTCATTTTTTCTGTATATACAGCATTGAAAAACTCATCTATCATCCTGTTGCCCTGGTAACCGTCAAGCTTTTCAACCTCCCATGGGTCGTCCGGATTTGGTATTTTTATTACCACATCATATATTATATTGTCAGCAATAAGTATTTTCTCTTCGCTCAGTATATTTTTATCCTCAGACTGCCTGCAGGAAAACAATATTGCTGAAAGAAATATTAATGTTATGACTCTTGCTTTCATTGCTGCTATCTTTTGAATGTTAATGGTTCTCCTCTTATGTATTCATTTATCCTGCCCCTGTCATATGCAAGTTCTCCGTTTATGAATGTCTTTTCAACAGATGCACTGAATTCCTGTCCTTCAAAAGGGGACCAGTTACATTTGTACAGGATATTATCTTTGTCTACTGTCCATCTCTTATCAGGATCAATGAGACACAGGTCAGCCTTATATCCTTCGCGGATAAATCCCCTCCCTGCTATGCCAAAGGCAATGGCAGGATTATGACACATTTTTTCAACTATTTTTTCGATTTTTATTTTGCCCTGTTTCGACAGTTCAATCATGGCAAGGAGGGAATGTTGAACCAGTGGCCCGCCTGAAGGTGCTTCTGTATATGGTTTTTGCTTTTCCTCCTGGGTGTGCGGAGCATGATCTGTGGCAATTATATCAATCCTGTCATTGATTATGCTTTCAATAAGCGCCTGCCTGTCAAAGGCAGTTTTTATGGCAGGGTTCCATTTAATTAAGTTTCCCTTCTCCTGGTAAAAGGTGTCGTCAAACCAGAGATGGTGGACACATACTTCCGCGCTTATCCTCTTTTGTTCAAGGGGGATAGTGTTGTCAAACAGATCCATTTCCGCAGCGGTTGAAAGATGAAGTATATGGAGCCTGGTATTGAATTCTTCCGCAAGCCTGACAGCCAGGGATGATGACCTGAGACATGCTTCACGGCTCCTTATTGCCGGATGGTATTCCACGGGAATTTCATCACCGAACTTTTCTTTATATTTTTTCAGGTTCTGTCTTATGATGGTTTCATCCTCACAATGACAGGCCACAAGCACAGGTGATTCGGCAAATATTCTGCGCAGGCTGTCAGGATTGTCGACAAGCATATTACCCGTGGAGGAGCCCATGAATACTTTTACCCCGCAGGTTTTTTCAGGATCTGCCTTCCTTATTTCGTCAATATTATCATTGGTAGCACCCAAATAAAAAGAGTAATTGCAGAGAGAAGATTCTGCAGCCCTTTCATGTTTTTCTTTCAGCGCCTCCAGGCTGACTGTCTGGGGTATGGTGTTGGGCATCTCCATAAAGCTTGTGACTCCTCCTGCCACTGCTGCTCTTGTTTCAGAGTTTATGTCAGCTTTATGTGTGAGCCCCGGCTCCCTGAAATGGACCTGGTCGTCAATTATCCCGGGTACCAGAAGCCTGCCACCGGCTTCAATAATATCAGTTCCTCCAGGAATGCTGAAATTATCATTCGCAGTATAAATTGCCTTGATCAGATCATTTTCTATCAGGACACTCCCCTTATATTCCCTTCCTTCGTTTACTATTTTTGCCCTGTGTATTAGCTTTCTCATGATTTGTTTTCCCTCTTATAATTCCGGAAAAAACTTCTCCATTTCATTCTCATTACACCCCATAACGCCTCGTTAAAGATTCCCCCGCTCATCTTCGATGCTCCTTCCTGCCTTTCGGTGAATATGATTGGTATTTCCTTTATTTTGAAGCCAAATTTCCAGGTCGTGAATTTCATTTCTATCTGGAAAGCATAGCCCCTTGATCTGATATTATCAAGGTCTATTGTTTCGAGTACTTCCCTCTTATATGCTTTAAAACCTGCAGTGGTATCTTTTATCTTCATACCGGTAATTATTCTTACATAGATGGAAGCCATATATGACATCAGCACTCTGCCAAGGGGCCAGTTAACAACGTTAACTCCTGATATATACCTTGAGCCGATGGCCAGGTCGACACCATCCATGGAGGTAATGTAAAGCCTTTTGAGATCATCG